>R22__coassemble_47_pt1 | contig 108047 bp, 84 predicted proteins | sample R22__metabat2_low_PE_051 | metagenome-assembled genome bin R22 | reverse complement strand
TTGAGGGGCTAGTGCCTGTTATAGGGCGTGCAAGTTCGAGTCTTGTCCTGGGCACACAAAAAAAGAGGAACGGAAGTTCCTCTTTTTTTGTGTGCCCGAGGGGCACCTATTTGCAGCCGCTGACGCGGCGCGATTTGCCGCTTCGCGGCGATGCGCGCAAAGCGCGGGCCTTCGGCCTTGGCTTCCTCGGAAGTTCCTCGTTTTTTGTGCCCAGTGGGCACTTATTTGCAGCCGCTGACGCGGCGATGCGCGCAAAGCGCGGGCCTTCGGCCTTGTCTTCCTCGGAAGTTCCTCTTTTTTTTCGTGCTCGAGGGGGCACCTATTTGCAGCCGCTGACGCGGCGATGCGCGCAAAGCGCGGGCCTTCGTCCTTTGCTTCCTATATTATCCGCGGAGCCAGCCGTGTTTTTCTACGCTGTAGATAGGAAGGAAGGGGACAAGGATCGGTGTCTTCCTCACATATTCCTGATAGACCGGGTCGCTCCCGTAATTCTTGTTCTGGCGGACCTCCAGCCTGCGGGCGCCGCTGAACATGATGTAGACGATGCCGATGTAGCCGATGGCTGAGATGAGCCACTGCCACCAGGTGCATGATGCCCCGATGCAGACAAGGAGGCATCCCGTCCATGTCACCATCTCACCGAAATAGTTCGGGCAGCGAACGATCCTGTAAAGGCCCGTGTCGACGAACCTCTTCGGGTTGACCTTCTTTGCGGCTGCCTTCTGCGCATCTGCGGCAGCTTCGAGGCATACTCCGATGACCATCACCGCCGCGCCGATCCAAGCCCAGAGCTTGTCGACCGGCATGCCGGCTGCAGTGTTGTCGAGGCGCGCGGCGACAGGGCAGACCTCTGCCATGTAGAGGAAAGCGCATGAGACCCAGATGGCGATGGTCACGCCGACGGGATAACCCTCCTCCCTGGTGTTTTCCGCAAGCACCTTGCGGTAGTTGGCGTTCTTGAGCTCGCGCAGCAGCAGGTAGCCGCCGAGCCTGCAGCCATACAGGAAGAGGATTGCGCAGAGGATCGCGGTCGGAACGTTGAGGACCTTCCAGAACATTGCGACCATCGCGACTGCACACCCCGCTATGCTGAAGCCGTAGCCGATGCTGATGAAATAGATGAACTTCCTCCATCCGATGGAAGAGATCGCAAGCGCGACGATGAAGAGGACGAGCAGGGTTTTCATGACGTGACTATTTGAAGAGCCTTTCCGCGAAATCGGTCACATATACGCGCCAGTTGCGCCAGGAGTGGCCGCCGGCCGACTCCTTGTAGATGTATGGATAGCCCTTCTCGTCGAGGATCTCCCTCAGGGTGACGTTCATTCCATAGAGGCTGTCCTTCTCGCCGATGGCGATGTAGTAGAGCTTGGGCTTGTTCTTGAAGAGCACCGCAAGCTTTTCCAAGGTGTCCTCATATATCGATGGGCGAAGCTCGTTGCCGTTGAGGGTGCGTACCCTTGCGCATGATGAGAAGAGACCTACGTAGTCGAAGGTGCCCGGATAGTTGAGGGAGGTCTGGAAAGCGTGTTCGCCGCCCATGGAAAGTCCCGCTATTGCCCTGCCGCCGGGCTTGCGTATCGTGCGGTAGTGCTTGTCGACATACGAGAGGATGTCGCAGAACTGTATCTCGAACGAGGTGTCGTAGGCGCCCTTGCCGTCAGGCCGGAACATTCCCTCTCCGGACTCGCCGGGAATGGCCTGGTGGGGAGTCGTGCCGCTCGGCATGACGACGATCATCGGCTTGATGCGTCCCTGTGCCAAGAGGTTGTCAAATATCTGTGCGGCGCGGCCGAAGACCAGCCAGGCCTCCTCGTCGCCTCCCTGCCCGTGCAGCAGGTAGAACACGGGATATCTGCCCTTGCCCTCCTCGTATCCCGGCGGGGTGTAGATGGACATCCTGCGCGGCATGCCGAGGGCCTCTGCCTGATACCATACCTTGCTTACGGTGCCGTGCGGTACATCGTGCGGGATGTAGAGGTCGCCTCTTCCTCCCGGTACTATGAAATAGCTGTAGCTGGAGCCGCCGTCACGCAGGATGTAGCAGTTGCGCGGGTCGGTCACCACCGCATCGTCGACATTGAAGCGGTAGAAATACAGTTCGCTGTCAAGCGGCTTCGGAGTGGTGTAGGTCCACACTCCGTCCTCGCCTTTGACGAGGTCCGCCGCTCCGGGTTCTCCCGTGAGCTTTACGGACTGTGCCTGGGGTGCATAGAACCTGAAGGTCACGGTGCCGTCGGGGTGGATTTCGGGTGAGATGAAAGAAGGGGCCTTGGCATCGGCACCGGCGGCAGTGAAGAGGATTGCCGAAAGCACCAGTGCCAGTACAGGCAGATGAAGGTTTTTCATGGTATTGATGTTAATGTATGGACATGGCCGGTCAGAGCTTGAGGTCGTCTTCCCTGATCCAGCCGATCTTTCTGAAGAGAGCTCCAAGCAGCAGGCAGATCACTGCCGGCAGGATGAAGCAGATGAGAGCCATTCCGATCCAGTCGAACGCCGTGGGATCGGTCCATCCGGTCCAGACGCCGATGGGGCCGCAGAGCCCGCAGGTGCCCATGCCGGAGTTGACTGCCGCGCCGTTCATCTCCATGTGGAAGACGCAGGTGGCAATCGGGCCGGTGATCATGCTGGCCAGTATCGGCGCAATCCAGATCTTCGGGTTCTTGAGGATGTTGCCCATCTGGAGCATGCTGGTGCCGATTCCCTGGCTGACAAGGCCGCCCCAGCGGTTTTCCTTGAAGCTCATCACGGCGAAGCCGATCATTTGGGCGCAGCATCCTGCAACGGCGGCGCCGCCGGCAAGGCCGGTCAGCCCGAGTCCGGCGCATATGGCGGCGGAGGAGATGGGGAGGGTGAGGGCGATGCCGACCACGGCGGCCACGAGCATGCCCATGTAGAACGGATGGAGTTCGGTCGCCCACATGATGACATTGCCGATCCATGTGGCCGCGCTGCCGATCGGTGCGGCGATCAGGTATGCGATCCCGACGCCGCAGAGCAGCGTCACGGAAGGGGTGACGAGGATGTCGACCTTCGTCTCCTTGCTGACCATCTTGCCGAACTCCGCGGCGATGATGGCCACGGCATAGACCGCGAACGGTCCGCCCGCACCAGCCAGCGCATTGGTGGCATAACCTACCGGAGCCAGGGCGAAGAGCACCATTCCGGGCGCCTTGAGCGCATATCCGATGGCCACCGCCATTGCCGGGCCGACCATCGCCTGCGCAATGGAGCCGATGGTGTAGCCGGTGCCTCCCAACGTGAACACGGGGCGCGTCAGCACGCCAATGTGAAACTGAGTGCCGATGGTGTTGAGGATGGTGCCGATGAGCAGGGTGCAGAAAAGTCCCTGGGCCATCGCCGACATGGCGTCAAGGCCGTAGCGCTTGAAGGATATCTCGATGTCCTTGCGCCGGAGAAATGACTTGAACGTTCCCAAGGCCTATTTGCTCGAGATGCCAGTCTCAGTGATGAACGCCTCGAGGGTCGAGCCGTCGTCGATGCTGCGCACACAGTCGGTGAGGATGCTGACCTTCGCGGCGGGAACGACCTTGAGGATGTTTGCGGTGGTCTCCTTGACGCAGTAGTCACCGGCTATGCCGCAGACGTCGAGCGTCTGGCAGCAGGTGAACCAGTCATAGATGACGCTGCCCTTGGCGAGGCCTTCGAAGGCTCCGTACTGCTCCTTGTCCTGCTCGTTTCCCTTGAAGAAGATCTGTACCTTGTCGCTGCCTGCGGCCAGGATGGATGCGAACTGGTCGGGAAGGCCTGCTCCCTGGGTGTATGCAACGCAGTGTGAGGGCCATTGACCGCCCTGTGCGGCGAATGAGCAGTGGTTGCCCGGGTGCCAGTCCAGGGTGAACACGATGGCGTCGTAGCCTTCGGCAATTGCGGCGATCTTGTCCGGAAGTTCCTCGCTTCCATTGACGTAGAGCGATCCGGCGGGATCGAAGAAGTCTCTCTGGACGTCTACGACGACCAGTACGTTGTCTTTTGGTTCCTGTGTCTGTGTCATTTCGGGTGTTTCCTTGGTGTTCTCCTTGCAGGAGACGAGCGTCAGCGCGGCGACTGCCGCGAGAGTGGCGATAATGGATATTTTTCTCATGGTAAGGTTGAAGTGTCAGTATAGTCGTACAATCTTCATGCAAATTTAACAAATCATCCTCTCATTGGAACCAGGTAGAGTGGAGAAGGTCAAAAAAAGTCATTAAATAATACCATTTTTCATAAATATAAGTAATTTTGCGCCCTTATGCAAGACATCAGAAACATAGCGATCATCGCCCACGTCGACCACGGCAAGACAACGCTGGTCGACCGAATGATCTATCAGGCTCAACTTACACGCAAGGTTGAAAACTTGGGCGAACTCATCCTCGACAACAACGACCTCGAACGCGAGAGAGGCATCACAATTCTCGCGAAGAACGTTTCCGTACCTTACAAGGGCACGAAGATCAACATCATCGACACTCCGGGCCACGCCGACTTCGGCGGCGAGGTGGAGCGTGTCCTCAACATGGCCGACGGCGTGCTGCTGCTTGTCGACGCCTTCGAGGGAACGATGCCGCAGACGCGTTTCGTGCTTCAGAAGGCCATTGAGATGGGCAAGAAGCCGATAGTGGTGATCAACAAGGTCGACAAGCCGAACTGCCGCCCCGACGAGGTCAACGAGCAGGTGTTCGACCTGATGTTCTCGCTCAACGCGACCGAGGACCAGCTTGACTTCAAGACGATCTACGGCAGCGCGAAGCAGGGCTGGATGTCGGAGGACTGGCGTCGTCCGACCAACGACATCACGGTGCTCCTCGACACCATCCTCGCCGAGATTCCGGCTCCGGAATATCGTGAAGGCACCCCGCAGATGCTCATTTCCTCGCTGGAATACTCTCCGTACGTCGGCCGAATCGCAGTCGGACGCATCACCCGCGGCGAGCTGAAGGCCGGAATGCCGGTGAGCCTCTGCAAGAGATATGACATCATCGAGAAGCAGAAGATAAAGGAACTCATGGTCTTCGACGGCCTGGGCAAGGCCAAGGTGGCATCCGTCGCTTGCGGTGACATCTGCGCGGTCGTGGGCATCGACGACTTCGAGATCGGCGACACGATCGCGGATTTCGAGAATCCGGAGGCGCTTCCTCCGATTTCGGTCGACGAACCTACCATGAGCATGGTCTTCTCGATCAACGATTCCCCGTTCTTCGGCCGCGAGGGCAAGTACGTCACTTCGCGCCACCTGAAGGAGAGGCTCGAACGCGAGCTCGAGAAGAACCTCGCGCTCCGCCTGAAGCCCGGACAGAACGCGGATTCGTTCGTGGTATACGGCCGCGGCGTCCTCCATCTCTCGATCCTCATCGAGACCATGAGGCGCGAAGGCTTCGAACTCCAGGTCGGCCAGCCCCGCGTGCTCGACAAGACCATCAACGGACAGCGCTGCGAACCTATCGAGTTCCTCACCATCGACGTTCCCGAGGAGTATGTCGGCCGTGCGATCGAACTGACCACCCGCCGCAAGGGCGCCCTCATCCACATGGAGGGACGCGGAGACCGCACCCATCTCGACTTCGAGATTCCCGCAAGGGGCCTCATGGGACTGCGAAGCAACCTGCTCACAGCCACTGCAGGCGAAAGCATAGTGGCCCACCGCTTCAAGGGCTACGAGCCCTACAAGGGTGACATCGAGAAGCGTACGAACGGTTCGCTCGTGGCGAACGAGACCGGCCTTTCGGTGGCATATGCGATGGACAAGCTCCAGGACAGGGGCCGTTTCTTCATCGATCCGGGCGAGGAGATCTATGCGGGCCAGGTGGTCGGCGAGCATACTCGCGAATTCGACCTCAACATCAATGTCTGCAAGACCAAGAAGCTGACCAACGTCCGCGCCGCCGGCACCGACGAGAAGGTCATGCTTCCTCCTCCGATCAGGTTCAGCCTCGAGGAGGCCCTGGAGTACATCCAGGAGGACGAACTCGTGGAGGTCACGCCGAAGTCCATGCGAATGAGGAAGACGATCCTCGACGAGACGATGCGCAAAAGGTCGAGGATGTAGACAATTCGCAAGTTAAATTAGTTATTTAAAAATAATTTCGTATATTTGCAGCCCAATTTTGCAGATTATGGACGAGCTGAAGAATGATATTGTCATACCGCTCAAGGGTTTGGCGCAGGGAGAGCACTCGTTCAGATTTGTGGTAAACGGCGAGTTCTTTCAGGGTTTCGACAACGGCCAGATAAAGGACGCGGACTGTACGGTCAAGGCTCAGGTCACGAGAAACCAGACAATGGCGCAGATCTTCTGCCGCATGTCGGGCTTCGTGATTGTCGAGTGTGACCGCTGCCTCGACGACCTTGTCCTCAAGGTCGACGTGGAGCGCGAGCTTACCGTCGGCTTCGGCACGGTGGACATCGACAGCGCGGACGAGCAGGAAGATGTCATCGTGATCGACCCTTCGGAGGGAGAGGTGAACATCAGCCAGTTCGTCTATGACTACATCTGCCTCAGCCTCCCGATGGTGAAGGTCCATCCGGAAGGCAAGTGCAATCCGGAGATGCTGAGCCGCATCTGCGCGGAGACAGGTGAGCCGAAAGAGACGAACTCCCCGTTCAGCGCACTGAAAGACATGATTGAAGAAAAGAACAATTAAAATATTTAGAAATGGCACATCCGAAACACAAGATCTCCAAGCAGCGCAGAGATAAAAGAAGAACACACGACGTAGCTGTTGTCCCTCAGATGGCAACCTGCTCGAACTGTGGCGCTACCGTTATGTATCACCACGTATGCCCTGAATGCGGATACTACCGTGGTCGTCAGGTCATCAGCAAGACTGAGGAATAATCTGGATACATTCTGAAAAATGCACCGGGCCATGGTCCGGTTTTTTTAGCAAGCCCTTGTAGTTCAACGGATAGAATGGAGGTTTCCTAAACCTTAGATGGCAGTTCGATTCTGCCCGGGGGTACAGAGAAGAGGTCAATTTGACCTCTTTTTTGTATATTTGTAGGACATGAGCAAGAAGAAGGGCGACATATACGATGCTACTCTTTCGGACTACAGGTCCTACATGAGGCTCGAGAGGGCTCTCTCCGCGAATACCGTGTCCGGCTATTCTGCCGACTGCCGGAAGTTGTTCGCCTTCCTCCGTGAATCGGGCGTCGACGCCCCGGAGAAGGCCTCTTCCGAAAATCTCTCCGACTTCGTCGGCAAATGTTTCTCCGAAGGGCTTTCAAAGCGTTCCCAGGCGAGGCTCCTGAGTTCGTTGAGGTCTCTCTACGCCTTCCTCGACAGCGAGGGACGGTTGGTGGAGAACCCTTGCGACAGGCTCCAGGCCCCGAAGATCGGAAGACATCTCCCTTCGGTGCTCTCCTTCGACGAGGTGATGGCCGTCATCGGCGCCGTGGACCTCTCCAGGCCGGAGGGGCAGCGCGACCGCACGATCCTTGAGGTGCTCTATTCATGCGGCCTGAGGGTGAGCGAGCTGACGTCGCTCTGCATCTCCGACATCTTTGCCGCGGAGCAGTTCGTGCGCGTGGTGGGCAAGGGCAACAAGCAGCGGCTGGTCCCGATCGGGCAGCCGGCGCTGGAGAGCATCTTCAAGTGGCTCGACATCCGCCGCACGTGGCCACTGCAGAGAGGTGCGGAGGATGCGCTGTTCATCAACCGACGTGGCGGCGTGCTCTCCCGCGTGTCGGTGTTCAACATCGTGAAGGAGAACGCCGCGGCCGCCGGCATCACCAAGGAGATATCGCCCCACACCTTCCGCCACTCCTTCGCCTCGCACTTGGTCGAGAACGGGGCGGACCTGCGCATGGTGCAGGAGATGCTCGGCCACGAGAGCATCCTCACGACGGAGATATACACCCACGTGGACACCGCCAGATGGCAGGAGGAGATCATAAAATATCATCCTGTCAAGTGAGAGTGTAGTTTTTTTGCTATTTTTGTGTCTAACATAACAGTAACAACCCTAAAATTTCAAAACCATGACTTTAATCATCATCATCGCCGTACTTGCGGTTCTCGTTCTCTGGTTCATCCGCGTCCAGCGCGAACTCGTGGAAAAGGATGAATTCTGCAAGAATGCAATGAGTCAGATCGGTGTCCAGCAGGCAAGCCGCTGGGATGCCCTTTCCGCTCTCGCCGAACTCATCAAGTCCTACAACGAACACGAATACAATACCTTGAAGGATGTCATCTCCCAGCGTGCCGGCATCGATTCCAACAGCACCGCAGAGGATGCCAACGCACAGGAGGAACTCATCACCAAGGCGATGAGCCGCATCGCAGTGGTCGTGGAGCAGTATCCTGACCTCAAGGCCAACGACATGTACGTCAAGACGATGGACAGCGTCAACACATACGAGAACCAGGTCCGTCTGAGCCGCATGACCTTCAACGACACGGTCACTACCTTCAACCGTCTCATCCGTCAGTTCCCCGGCTCGATCGTGGCGAAGATCCTCGGTTTTGTCACGAAGGATTACCTCAAGGAGATTGCCGGCAAGACCGACATGCCTTCGTTCAAGATATGATGAAGCGTCTCCTGTCGCTTGCCCTTCTCGCCGTGCTGCCCCTGGCGGCATGGTCGCAGAGCACGTCCGTCAACGACGTCGAGGTGGATGTCGTGCTTGCCCATGACGGCAGCGCGCGCATCACCGAGGTGTGGGATGTCAAAGCGTATGACATAACCGAGTGGTACCTTGCCCGCCAGAACCTTGGCGACATCGACATCACCGGACTCGAGGTGCGCGACGAGAAAGGCCAGAATTTCGTGAACGAGGGGGAGTGGAACATCAACCGCTCCATCTCGCAGAAGGCGGGCCGCTGCGGAATGGTCACAAAGAGCGACGGCTATGAATTGTGCTGGGGCGTGGGAAGCCACGGACCGCACGTGTTCACCGTCTCCTATACGATGACCAATGTGGTCAAGTCGATGGACGACTATGACATGATCCACATGCAGTTCATCACGCCGCTGCGCAACTCCCCTTCGAAACATGCCAAGGTGTCATTGACGCTCGCGGACGGCACTCCCGTCGATACCACGTTCGCGCGAATCTGGGGCTTCGGATATGAAGGAACCCAGGGCTTCGCCGACGGCGCGGCATTCGTCGAGACCTCAAGGAAGATGTCGTCGTCCAGCTCCATGATCGTGCTGATGCGCTTCGACAAGGGATACTTCTCTTCCCCCAGCGTCCGCGCAGGCAGTTTCCAGACGGTGCTCGACAAGGCGCTCGACGGTGCCGACTTCGGAAAGGACGATGCTTTCGATTGGACTCTCGAGAATGTGATCTACTTGATTCTCGGCCTCTTCATATTCTTTCTGCCCATATTGCTTCCCATCTGGCTGGTCATCCGCGCCGTGAAGAAGAAGCTGGGATTGGACAAGATGAACAGGCGCCAGCGCAGGAAATTCCTCGGAGCGAAGGATTCGGACATCACATGGCGGCGCGACGCGCCGTTCGACGGCAACCTTCTCGACGCCGAGTATGTCCTCAAGAAGCTGGAAGGCTCGTCCCGCAAGAACTACATGGCCTGTGCGATGATCCTCGACATGCTCCAGAAGAACTGTCTGCTGGTGTCGAGGGACGCCAAGGACAAGGTCGAGATATCCTTCAACGAGTCTGCCGACAAGAGCGTCCTCTTCCCTGAAGAGGTCAGTCTCTACAACATGATGAAGAAGGCAAGCGGCAAGGATGTCATCCTGCAGGACAAGGAGTTCTCCAGGTGGTCGCAGTCCAACACGAAGGAGGTGAGCGACTGGCTGAAGAGCATTGAGTCGTCATCCAGGAAGAGCATGGTCACCGGCGGTTTCCTTGAAGGAACCAAGTTGACCGAATCGGGGCGTGCGGAAGCCCGCGGAGTCGTGGCTTTCCGCAACTTCCTCAAGGATTTCACCCTTGTTGACGAGAGGAAGAGCGTGGAGGTGGCCGTATGGCAGCAGTATCTCGTGTACGGTGCCCTGTTCGGCATCGCCGACAAGGTGGCGAAGGAGCTCAAGGACATCGATCCGAAGATCTATGAGCAGGTCGTGGTCTATGACTACACCACCCTGAGCAACGTGATCTACATGACCAATGCCCTCTCGAGGGCCATCACCAATGCGAACTACGTCGCACCTGTTCGTTCATACGGAGGTTTCTCCGGCACTTCGTCCGGTTCGTGGGGCGGCTTCGGCGGCCACTCGTCATTCGGCGGAGGAGGCGGGTTCTCCGGCGGCGGATTCAGCAGCGGAGGAAGATAGCTTCCTGAAATGTTTACACCAAGGTGCGAGGCCGCAGGCTTCGCACTTTGGCTTTATGGCGGTGCATACGTAGCGTCCGTGGAGTATCAGCCAGTGGTGGGCCTTCGGGCGCAGTTCGGCAGGAAAGCCGCGGGTGAGGTCTTCCTCGACCTTGAGCACTGTCCTGCCCCTGGAGAGCCCGATGCGGCGAGCCACGCGGAAGACGTGCGTGTCGACGGCGATGACCGGCTTGTCGTAGATGACCGATGCCACCACGTTGGCGGTCTTTCGTCCCACGCCGGGCAACTTCTGCAACTGTTCCACATCGTCCGGGACGATGCCGCCGAATTCTTCAAGCAGGGTGCTTGCCATGCCCTGCAGGTGCCTTGCCTTGTTGTTGGGATATGACACCGAGCTTATGTAGCCGTAGATTTCCTCGACCGTGGCATCCGCCATCTCCCGTGGTCCGGGAAAACGTTCGAAAAGGGCGGGGGTGACGAGGTTTACACGCTTGTCGGTGCACTGTGCGGAGAGGATGACGGCCACCACGAGGTGGAAGGGGCTGTCGTAGTGCAGCTCGGTCTCGGCGACCGGCATGTTGGCCTCGAACCACCCTATGACCTCACGATACAGCCTGGTCATTGCTCAGCTCCTTGCAGATGTTGTTCTCGCACCAGAGTATGCGGCCGGGATATGCCTTGATGACGTCGCGGTTGTGCGTCACCATGAGCACCGCGGTGCCCTTGGCGTTGATTTCGCGCAGCAGGCGCATTATGCCGTCTGCCGTCTCGCTGTCGAGGTTGCCCGTCGGCTCGTCCGCCAGCAGTATCCTCGGGCGGTTGAGCAGCGCGCGGGCGATCGCGATGCGCTGCTGTTCGCCTCCGCTGAGCTGGTGCGGCATCCTGTGCTCCTTCTGCTTCATCCCAACGGCCTCGAGGACTTCGGTGATCCTCTCCTCGATGCTCTCCGATCCCTTCCAGTCCGTAGCCTTCAGGACGAAGCGCAGGTTGTCGCCGACGGTGCGGTCCGTGAGCAGCTGGAAATCCTGGAAAACGACGCCGGTCTCCCTCCTGAGGTACGGTATTTGCTTCCTCCTGATCTTCGTCAGGTCGAATCCGCATACCGTGGCCTCGCCGTCGAGCACGGGATTCTCGCCTGTCAGGGTTCTGATGATGGAGGTTTTGCCGCTGCCCACCCTGCCTGTGAGATAGACGAATTCACCCTCTCTGATTGTGAGGTCGAGACCCTCTATCACCGGCATTTCGCCGTTGGAAATGGTGACGTTTTCGAACTCTATGATCGGATTTTTGCTGTTCATTGGATTAACTTTCTTAATTATGCAAAATTACTTATTATTTCGTATTTTTGCATATTAAACTAATTTGTGGAAAATGTTGCACAGACTCAGATTTCTCACGTATTTGCTGCTTGTGTCGCTGCTCCTGATCCCGCTTTCGGCGTCGGCTCAGAGGGACAGCAAGTTTTCGGACAGGCTGGAATCTGCGCGCAAGCTTTACTACAGCGGTGCATACTACGCCGCCGAGGAGGCATTTGACGCCTTGAACTACGACATCGATGCGGATGAGCTCTCAAAGGCCGAGATAGAGGCCTACAGGGTGCTTTGCGCCATCGCCATGGACCGCGAGAACATCGACGGCCTGGTGAAGGTCTTCTTCGACAACTATCCTTCCGCGCCCCAGCAGGCGATGGTCAAGTTCGCTCTCGGCTGCCACTACTTCGACCGCGGCCGCTACGACAAGGCGCTCGAGCTCTTCGGCGCCCTGCGCAAGAACCATATCTACCGTACCCAACGTACCGAGTTCGAGTTCAAGAAGGCATTCTGCAACATGGTGGAGGGCGACAAGGACGATGCCGCCGAAAGCTTCGCCTCCATTGTGAGAAGCCTCAAGAAGAGCCAATACACGTTGCCGAGCACATACTACCTCGGCTACATAGACTACACCGACAAGAAGTTCGACGAGGCGATACCCCTCTTCAGCAAGTGCCTTGACGATTCTAGGTTCTCGCTGATGTCTTCATATTACCTCGTGGAGTGCCGCTTCATGCTCTCCGATTACAGATATGTGACAAAGGAGGGCCCCGCCGTCCTGGCAAAGGCCGACAACGAGCTCAAGCCGAACCTCGCGAGGATGATTTCCGAGGCGTACTACGAGCTCGGCGACACGGGCAACGCCAAGGACTACCTCGACATCTTCACGGGCTCGGGTGCCAAGATGTCGCGCAAGGACTTCTACTATTCCGGCATCCTGATGTACAACCTCGGCGCCTATCAGCAGGCGGTCGAGTCGTTCTCCAAGGTGAAGGGCGTACGCGACTCGCTGGCGCAGAACGCTGCGTACTATTCGGCCAACAGCTACCTGGAGACGCGCAACAAGATCGCGGCGATGGAATCCTTCGCCGAGGCGGCGTCGATGGACTTCGACAAGGTCATCCGCGAGGATGCGATGTTCAACCATGCGAAGCTCGCATTCGACGTGAATTCCGACATCACCAAGTTCGCCGATTACATGGACGCCTATCCGCGCAGCGGCAAGGAGGATGTCATCAACAACTACATGGCGATGTCCTACATACTCTCGAAGGATTACCGCTCGGCGGTCGACGTGCTGCGGAAGATACGCAACCACACTCCCGAGTCCTCCTCGAACCTCCAGAAGGCCGCCTTCCTCAGGGGCATGCAGCTCGTGGAGAACGGCAGCTGGCGCAACGCCATCGAGATGTTCGACCTCTCCAACCGCCACAAGCAGAACAACGCCTCGCTCGCCAACCTGGCCAACTACTGGCTTTCGGAGAGCTACTTCCGCGACGAACGCTACAACGAGGCGAAGATGATCGTAAGGCAGCTGATCTCCTCGGAGCAGTTCCGCTCGACTCCGGAATATCCGATGGCCCTCTACAACCTGGCATACGACTACCTCAAGGCAGGCGAATACCAGGGGGCGCGCGAATATTTCGAGGAGTTCCTGAAGGAACGCTTCCGCGACAAGAGCTATGACGCTGACGCGAAGGTGCGCCGAGCCGACACATATTTCCTCGAGAACAACTACGCGGAGGCGGCCAAGGCATATGACGAGATAGCAAGCACGGACTTCACCTCCGACGACGTTTATCCCGCATTCCAGAGCGCCGTTTCGTACGGCCTTCTCGGAAACGAGGCCAAGAAGATCAGCCTCCTGAACAGCGTGGTGCGCAACAACCGCACCTCGGACCTCTATCCGCAGGCCCTCTACGAGCTTGGCCGCGCATATGTCCAGAAGGGCGACGGGGTGAGCGCCACCGACTGCTTCTACAAGCTGCAGTCCGAGTCATACGGAATCTACTACACCAAGGCGCTGCTCGAGCTTGCGATGCTCAACTCCAACGCCTCGAAATACGAGAAGGCGCTGAGCTACTACAAGGCGGTAATCCGTACGGCTCCCCACTCCGAGGAGGCGCAGGATGCGCTGCTCGGCATCGAGAGCATCTATCAGGTGCTCAACCAGCCGGAGGAGTATCTCGAGTACCTCGAGGACGTGGGGCTTGACAACATCAAGTCCACCGGCGAGAAGGAGGAGATGTTCTTCTCGTCGGCGGAGCAGCTCTATCTCGCGCAGAAATACAGCTCGGCCATCCCGGCCCTGCAGACATACCTTGCCAAGTTCCCCGACGGCGCCAGGAGCTCGCAGGCCAGCTACTACCTCGCCGAGTCGCTGCGCGCGACCGGTCGCCTGGAGGCCGCGATCGACGTCTACGGCCGCGTGATGAAGAACGGCGGACGTTATTCCGACGATGCGGCGAAGAGCTATGCCGACCTCTCGCTCGACCTGGAGCACTACTCCAAGGCGGTCAACGCCTACGAGTCGATGGTCTCGTCGGCAAAGACCGACCAGGAACGTCTTGACGGCCATGTGGGCAGGATGCGGGCATACTACCGCAACAGGCAGTACGTCAATGCCATCAAGGATGCCCGATACATCATCGACGTCGCGTCGTCCGACGAGGCGCTGCTGCGCGAGGCACGCTACGTCCTCGCGAAGTCAAGCCTCATGACGGGCGACAGGACCACGGCAAGAAGCCTCTTCAAGAGACTTTCGGAAAACACTTCCGACGCGTACGGCGCGGAGAGCGCATATGTGCTCATCACGGATGCCTACGATTCGGGCGACTTCAATCAGGTGGAAACCCTTGTCTACGCCTTTTCCGACAGCGGCAGCAGCCAGGTCTACTGGCTCGCCAAGAGCTTCATCGTGCTCGGCGACTCGTTCGCCGACCGTGAGGAGTGGGCTCAGGCCAAGGCCACTTTCCAGAGCATTCTGGACGGATACAAGCCTCAGCGGGATGATGACGACGTGAAGGAGCAGGTGACGATGAGGCTCAACAGGATCAAGGAAATGGGTAAATAGGAGGGAGGCAACATGAAGATCAGAAGATTCAGAAGATTGTTCACGGCAATTGCAGCTCTGGCGCTTGCCGCAGTTCCCGCGCTTGCGCAGATCGACCCGACAGTGGTGGTCGAAAGCAAGTACAATGTCGACCTGGGCGGCATCAGGAAGCCTGACCTGCCCATGGCCGTTGAAGATACGTTGCGGAAGTTCGACGTCACGTTCGACTATTCCATTTTCAACCGTCCCTATCAGGACCTCTATGACTTCACCCCGTTCGAGGCGCTTCAGCTGAAGCCGACCGACGCGGCGCGCCATCCCTTCCTCTACCTGAAGCTGGGGTGCCAGTATCCGCTCACTCCATCTGCGCTCGTCTCGCTGCAGCACGTCTCGCGCAAGGGTGTCTATTTCAACCTCTACGGCGACCACAACTCGTTCTTCGGCGACGTGCCGTCCGCCGTGTCCGACGGGATGCTGGCGCTCGACCGCAACCGCAACAACATCGGCGCCAATTTCAAGTATGCCTGGAATGTGGGCGAGCTTGATTTCGGAGCCAGCTATTCACTCGACCGCGACGCATACCAGTTCCCGTCGGTCTCCGATCCGTCGGCCACGGTGAACAGGCGCACCTTCGGCCGCGACGCGCTCGAGGTCTTCCTCAAGCTCCGCTCCGCGAGCAGCCAGTCGGGGAGCATCTACTACGCATTCGATGCGAGGTACCGCAACACCGCCTCCAGGTCCGGGCTTTCCACTCCGGTGACCAGCATCGACTCCCTCACGGAGAACAGGCTCAAGTTCAGCGGCTTCGTGGGCGCGACCTTCGACGTGCACAGGGTATATGTCGACATGGCGATCGACTATGCATCATATGACGACAACAAGAACTATTCGATCGGCATAGTGGAGTTCGCTCCGATATACGAGCTGAGCCGCAAGGCGTTCCATGCCAAGCTAGGCGTCCGCTTCTCCAACCGCTTCGGCCTCAACCGCGCGGGAGACTCGGAAATCGCCGACGACGGCAACGACCTGACTTCCGCAAGCGCCATCTACCCCGACGTGGATGCGCGCCTCGAGCTCGCGCGCGATGCGCTCTGGCTGCATGCGGTGGCCGGCGGCGGACAGGACCTCAACGCATGGTCCTCGCTCGCATCGTCATCTCCGTTCATTTCGCCCCATGCCCCGCTCATGATGGGCTCCCGCCCGTTCGACGGCAGCCTCTCACTCGAGTCGGTCATCAGCGGCAGGATGTCGTTCAATTTCGTCTCTTCCTACACGGCATACCGCGAAAAGCCGATCTTCGTGCCGGTGACATCCGATTCCGAGCCGTGCCGCATAACCGCGCGCTATCTTGACGTGCGCAGGTTCTCGGCAGGCGTCGACGCCCTCTGGAAGTCAGAGGACCTCTCCACCGGAGCCGAGTTCCGCTTCAACGACTACAAATACATCACGCCGGACTATTCGAAGGCTCCCCTTGCCGACCTTCCGCGCTATACGCTGAGGACCTACATCCGCTACAGCTGGAAGGAGAGGGTCATCGCCTCGGTAGACTTCAGCTATCGGAGCGCGGTGAGCGGCGCGGTGGCGGACGGCCAGTGCGGAGAGTATTCCGTGCCCGCCATCTGCGACCTGGACGTGAACCTCAACTACAAGGTGTTCCGCTTCCTTACCGTTTTCGTGAAGGGCGGCAATCTGCTCAATATGAGGAACCAGTATACGCCTCTCTATGTCGAGCCCGGACGCAATGTCGGAGGCGGCATAAGCATCACATTGTAGACGTCTCGGACTTGTTGATTTTTTCCAGAATATTCACTATATTTGCACGTTTTAACAACAGCTTTTTTCAAAGAGTACAGATATGGAAAACAAAGTGGTTTCAGAGTACCTTTCTCCTGAAATGTCAGTCGTCGAGGTTGATCTCGGCGACCTTGTCGCTGCCAGCGGTCATGCGGGCGATTTCACGTGGGAATCCATGCATGACGACAATGATGAATTTCTCTACCATTGACATTCAAGAATTATGAAGACAAGAAATATCATTTCAATCGCCGTTTTGGCGGTCATGGGCCTCGTTGCATGCCAGGAGGTCCCGACGGTACAGCCTTCTTCCAAGGAGGTTTCGACTGTCAGTTTCACTGCAAAGGATTTCATCTGCGAGGATGGAATGGATGATGGCCTGACCAGGACATCCTACACCGTCGCAAGCACGGGCATCAAGTTCGCGTGGTCCGAGAAGGATACGGTCGGAATCTTCCCCGTCGAGGGTTCCCAGGTATATTTCTCGATGAAGGGCGGCGCCGGAACACCTACGGCATCCTTCACCGGTGGCGGCTGGGCTTTGCTTGGCGACACCAAATACATGAGCTACTTCCCGTTCATCGGCGACATGTATCTCGACAAGAAGAATCTCCCGGTACACTATGACGGCCAGGTCCAGACGGACAACGGTTCGACCGCGCACCTCGGTGATTTCGACTTCCGCGCCGCAGCCGGCACGACTGCAGTCTCCGGCGGCCTCACCTTCGAGTACGACGCCATGGCTGCAATAGTCGAGTTCAAGTTCAACATCGGCCAGGGCGGATACAAGCAGATCTCTCTCCTGACCTCCGACGGCGACCTGTTCACCGTCGACGGATCATATGACCTCACCGCGGACGTTCCCATGGTAAAGCCTGCCCACAAGGCTTCCTCCATCAACCTTGGCCTGAAGGATGTCAACATCATGCCGGGCGACTCGATCCTGCTCTGCTACATGATGGTCGCTCCTGTCGACCTGACCGGCAAGACTTTGGCCGTCGCCGTCATCGACACCCTGGACAATGTGAAGACATACCCCGTGACCGGCAAGAACATCCGTGCGGGACATGCATATCGCTTCACGACAAGCGAATATGACGTGGTCAACATTCCGGACAGCAACTTCCGCGCTTACCTCGTCGAACATTTCGACCTGGACAACGACGGCAGCATTTCGGTCAAGGAGGCAAGCCTCATCACCGAGATTGAAGTCAACACTGACAACATCGCATCCGTCGCAGGAATCGAGATGATGCCAAACCTCGTATCGCTCAAGGTCAGCGGCACATCCATGTCCAGCAAGGGCAAGCTCACGTCGATCGACCTCTCCGGCAACCCGCAGCTCGAGACGCTCTACTGCGAATACAACAGCCTCACCACCCTCGACCTCTCGAAGCTTCCTGCCCTCAAGGTCCTCAAGTGCGGCTACAACGAGCTCACGTCGATCACGTTCTGCAACAACACGTCGCTCTACTACATCACCTGCAGTTCCAACCGTCTCACCGAGCTCGACCTTACCCCGAACGCCGGCCTGACGACACTCTACTGCAACAACAACGACCTTTCGACACTCATCCTCACCGAGCAGACACTCCTGAAGACTCTCCAGTGCCGCAGCAACAACTTCACCAGACTCGACATCTCCACCAACACGGCCCTCGAGACCTTCAATTGCCTGTACAACGACTATCTGACCTACATCTATGTCTGGGAAGGATTCAATTCGCAGACTCACTCGGGCTTCGCGAAGGACGACCAGGCCATCTACATGGAGAAGAACAACGTCGTCAACCTCAGTGCCAGCGGTACGGCAAACTGCTATATCGCACCCGTGAGCAAGGTTTACAAATACACCTTCAAGGCAAACGTCAAGGGCAACAGCACCGAATCCCTCGGCGAACTCTTCGGACACTACGTGGTATGGGAGGCGGACAACTCCGCGACCAAGGTCTCGTCGGGCGCCATCATCTCCGATGTCACGCTCAATTCCGAGACCGGAATGATCTCATTCAAGGCCGTCAGCGAGGGCAATGCCATCATCGGCGTGAAGAACAACCTCGGACAGACCATCTGGAGCTGGCACATCTGGGTCACCGACTATGATCCTTCCAAGACGAACGTCACATATGCGGCCAGCGGCGCGATCATGATGGACCGCAACCTCGGCGCCCTCTCCGCTGCTCCGGGCGATTCCCTCGCTCTGGGCTTGATGTACCAGTGGGGCCGCAAGGACCCGATGATCGGCAGCAGCAGCGTCTCCGAGCCGCTTGTGGCTCCGATCAGCAAGTGGTACGAATCTCCGGTTGTCTCATCGTCATATTTCAGCCTCGCATACACGTTCAAGTATCCGGCAGTGTTCATCACCTCCGGCGAGAACAGCGCAGGCGACTGGCTCTACGGCGGACACGATGCAACCATGTGGGGATCCACCAAGACCAAATATGACCCGTGCCCTGTAGGATGGCGCGTTCCTGACGGCGGCCAGAACGGAGCTTGGAAGAACATGTACGACAACTATGATTTCGACGCAGCACATCACGGCCTCACGCTGCCGACACCTCTTGTAAGCGCTGCCACCTGGTATCCTGCTGTCGGTTTCATCGACGGAGCCAACGGCAACCTCACCGGCACCGGAACATACGGATACTATTGGACATGCACCCCTTCGGCCGACGACAAGTCATATTTCACGATGATCTCCTCGGAAGGTCTGCCGATGGTCTACAGCTTGAGCATGAAGCGCTCCCACGGTTGTGCAGTACGCTGCTGCAAGGAATAAACACAAAGCAAGGAAATGACAGAAAACGAAGTTAAGGAAGCGCAGGCCCAGTACTCTGCCGACAGTATCCAGGTCCTTGAAGGACTCGAGGCTGTGCGCAAGCGTCCCTCGATGTACATCGGCGACATCAGCGAAAGGGGACTTCACCATCTCGTATATGAAGTGGTCGACAATTCGATCGACGAGGCTCTTGCAGGCTTTTGCAAGAACATCCACGTGACGATCAATTCCGACAACTCGATAACAGTAAAGGATGACGGACGAGGCATTCCTACCGGCATGCACGAAAAGGAGCACCGTTCAGCCCTGGAGGTCGTTCTTACCGTCCTGCATGCAGGCGGCAAGTTCAGCAAGGACAGCTACAAGGTGTCCGGAGGTCTTCACGGCGTCGGCGTATCCTGCGTCAACGCGCTCTCGGACTACCTGAGGGCGGAGATCCATCGCGAAGGCAGGATCTTCGTACAGGAGTACAGCAAGGGCAAGCCTCTCTATCCCGTGAAGGACGTGGGAGTTTCCGATGATACGGGAACGATCATCACCTTCCATCCGGATCCGGAGATATTCACGGCGACAGACCGCATCTACAAATACGACACTCTCGCATCGCGTCTGCGCGAACTCGCATACCTCAACAAGGGCATCAGGCTCGTGCTTACGGACGACAGATGCGGCGAGAAGACCGTCTATGACGAGGACGGCATCGAGCATCTCGTGAAGGCTGAGGACGTCTTCTATTCGGAAAGGGGCCTCATGGAGTTCGTGGAATATCTCGACGGCACCCGCAAGAAGCTGACTGAGTCGCCCATCTATCTGGAAACCAACAAGGTGATTCCGATCGAGATGGCGATGCAGTACAACGAGGACTTCAACGAGAACATCCATTCATACGTCAACAACATCAACACGATAGAGGGCGGTACCCACCTCGTGGGCTTCCGTGCCGGCCTGACCTCCACGCTCAAGTCATACGCCGACAAGAACGGCTACCTTGCGAAGGCGAAGGTCGACATCTCGCCGGAGGATTTCCGCGAGGGCCTCACGGCCGTCATCTCAGTGAAGGTCGCCGAGCCACAGTTCGAGGGACAGACCAAGACCAAGCTCGGCAACACCGAGGTCCGCGGTGCCGTACAGAGCGCCGTGAGCGCGGCACTCGAGCAATTCCTCGAGGAGAACCCGAAGGAGGCGAAGACCATCATAGAAAAGGTCATCCTGGCTGCACAGGCTCGTCAGGCCGCCCGCAAGGCGCGCGAACTGGTCCAGCGCAAGACCGTCATGTCGGGTTCCGGCCTGCCGGGCAAGCTTGCCGACTGTTCCGACCGTGACGCGACCAAGTGCGAGCTCTTCCTCGTCGAGGGAGATTCCGCAGGCGGAACGGCAAAACAGGGCCGAGACCGCATGTTCCAGGCCATCCTTCCCCTGCGAGGCAAGATCCTCAACGTCGAGAAGGCGATGGAACACCGCGCTTTCGAGAGCGAGGAGATCCGCAACATCTACACCGCTCTGGGCGTGACCATCGGAACGGAAGAGGACCCGAAGGCTCTCAACCTCTCGAAGCTCCGCTACCACAAGGTCATCATCATGACCGATGCCGATGTCGACGGCAGCCACATTGCGACCCTCATCCTGACCTTCTTCTTCAGATACATGCCCGACCTCATCAGGAACGGATACGTATACATCGCCACCCCGCCTCTCTACCTCGTCGCAAAGGGCAAGGACAAGGAGTACTGCTGGACCGACGAGGAACGTTCCGCGGCCGTCGAGAGGATAGGCAAGGGCAAGGATTCCGGTCTGAAGGTGCAGCGCTACAAAGGTCTCGGTGAGATGAACGCCGAACAGCTCTGGGATACTACGATGAACCCTGCGACCCGCATTCTCCGCCGCGTCCGCATCGACAACGCGATCGAGGCAGACAAGATCTTCTCCATGCTGATGGGCGACGAGGTCGCGCCGCGCCGCGAGTTCATCGAGCAGAATGCAAAATATGCAAACATCGACGCCTGACGTGGAAGGAAGCTTTTTTTGTCCCAAAATTTTGCAGGAAAGGATTAAAAGACTATATTTGCAGTCCCAAATTATTGATATAAAACCGCTAAGCTAGTGACTAAGAGGTACTTGACATGGTATCCGCTTACGGTTATAAATTTTTAAAATTTATTTTATGTACGCAATTGTAGATATTGCAGGACAGCAGTTCAAAGTTGAAGCTGGCAAGCAGATCTTCGTTAACCGTCAGGCAGCAGAAGTCGGTGCATCGCTCGATTTCCCGAAGGTTCTCCTGATCGACAACGAAGGCAGTGTCAAAGTAGGTACTCCTTATGTAGACGGAGCAAACGTCAAGGCAACCGTCCTTGAGCATTGCAAAGCTGACAAGGTCATCATCTTCAAGAAGAAGCGCCGCAAGGGCTATCAGAAGAAGAACGGTCACCGTCAGTTCCTTACCAAGATTCAAATTGAAGAAATCGCTTAAATTAAAACGAACGGATTATGGCACACAAGAAAGGTGTAGGTAGTTCCAAGAACGGCCGTGAATCACAGAGCAAACGCTTAGGTATCAAATTGTTCGGTGGACAGGTAGCCAAGGCTGGCAACATCCTCGTCCGTCAGAGAGGTACAGTTCACTATCCAGGTGTAAACGTAGGCATGGGCAAAGACCATACTCTTTTCGCTTTGGTTGATGGCGTCGTGACTTTCAAGAAGAAATCCGACGACAAGTCTTATGTTTCGGTAATTCCGCAGGCATAAGGTTTTTAGCTGTAAAATAAAGGGCTGCTCCTGTTCGGAGTGGTCCTTTTTTTTATATCTTTGCCCTGCTAAAAAACGATACGAAAATGTTAACATTGAAACTTTTGAGGGAGCAGCCCGACTTCGTCGTGGAACGCCTCTCCGTAAAGAATTTTGACGCAAAGGAACTTGTAGAAAAGATACTGGCTTTCGACAAGAGCCGCCGTGCCCTGCAGGGTGAGCTCGACGCCTGCCTCTCGCAGCAGAAGACCATGGCCGCGCAGATCGGCAAGCTGATGAAGGAAGGCAAGCGCGACGAGGCGGATGCCGCAAAGGCAACCGTGGCATCGCTCAAGACAAGGTCGAAGGCTCTTGAAGAGCAGATGGTGGCAGACGAGAAGGCGCAGAACGACCTGGTCGTGCTCCTTCCGAACCTCCCTTGCCAGATGGTCCCTCCCGGAAAGGGCGCAGAGGACAACGTGGTGGTGAAGATGGGCGGCGAGGTTCCCGAACTGGGCGAGAATGCACTACCTCACTGGGAGATCGTCAAGAACCTCGACATCATCGACTTCGACCTCGGAGTGAAGCTCACCGGTGCCGGTTTCCCCGTCTACAAGGGCAAGGGCGCAAAGATCCAGAGGGCCCTCATATCATATTTCCTCGAGAAGAACACGGATGCCGGCTACCTCGAGTACCAGCCTCCCTACATGGTCAATGAGGCTTCGGGCTTCGGCACCGGCCAGCTCCCCGACAAGGAGGGCCAGATGTACCATGCCGACCTCGACAACTTCTACATGATCCCGACGGCCGAGGTCCCCGTGACCAACATCTATCGTGACGTCATCCTCCAGAAGGAGGACTTCCCCGTCAAGATGACCGCATACACCCCGTGCTGGCGTCGTGAGGCTGGCTCATATGGAAAGGACGTCCGCGGCCTGAACAGGCTCCATCAGTTCGACAAGGTCGAGATCGTGCGTCTCGAACTCCCCGAGAACTCCTATGCTGCCCTCGACGAGATGATCGCCCATGTGGAGACGCTCGTCAAGGAGCTTGGCCTCCCTTACCGCATCCTGCGTCTCTGCGGCGGCGACATGAGCTTCACTTCCGCAATCACCTACGACTTCGAGGTCTTCTCGGCCGCACAGAAGCGCTGGCTTGAGGTCAGCTCGGTGTCAAACTTTGAGACATATCAGGCAAACCGTCTGAAACTCAGATATAAGGACGAGCATGGCAAGACTCAGCTCGCCCATACGCTCAACGGCAGTTCGCTCGCTCTCCCGCGCATCCTTGCCGCCATCATCGAGAATTACCAGACTCCCGACGGCAAGATCGTCGTCCCTGAGGTGCTTCGCAAATACACGGGCTTCGACATCATAGGATAACATCCGGATGCAGCAGGACGACCGCCAGAGAATCATCATGGGAATTGACCCCGGAACCAATATTTTGGGTTATGGGGTCATTCTTGTTGACAGGAAGCGTGTCCATTATGTCGACATGGGCGTGATCGACCTGCGCAAGGAGAAGGATCATTTCGTCAAGCTGAGCCGCATCTTCGAGGAGGTGGGGCAGCTTCTCGAGCGATATGCTCCCGACGACCTTTCGATCGAGGCGCCGTTCTACGGCAAGAATCCGCAGGTGATGCTCAAGCTGGGAAGGGCGCAGGGCGCCGCGATAGCAGCCGCGCTGCACCGGCAGATCCCGGTGTTCGAGTATGCTCCGCGAAAGGTGAAGATGGCCATCACCGGGCGCGGCGACGCATCCAAGGAGCAGGTCATGCTGATGATGGGCAAGACGCTCGGAATAGAGATGGACAACAAGTTCCTCGATGCCTCCGATGCGCTCGCCATCGCAATGTGTCATTTCTACCAGCTGACCAATCCGCTGGCGGACGTCTCATCCTCCTCCAACTGGAAGAAGTTCGTGGAGGCCCATCCTTCGCGCGTGCGCGAATGCGTAAAAAGCGACCATTCGGATTAAACATTTGTCCCCCGGATGCGTCTATTGATAGGTGTTGAATTAGAACAAAAAAAACATAAAATGACAACAAACTTTCGTCGTTTCCTTATAACCCTGACTATCATTATCTTCGGCAGCTCTGCCTCGCTCTTCGCACAATCTTATTCCGTAAAGGTGAGATTGGTCGATGCAAAGACGGGCGACCCTGTCTCATATGCCACCGTTTCACTTACTCCTGACGGCAAGACCGTCGTCGACAAGTATTCCCAGAGCGGTGAGGGCGGAGATGCGGTCATCAAGGGCGTGAAGCCTGGCAAGTACACCTTCAGGGGCAACCTCCTCGGATATGAGGATTTCGAGAAGCAGATCGAGGTAAGGAACGGTGACCTTGACCTCGGTGACTGCAAGATGAAAGTTCAGGTCAATTTCCTCGAGGGAGCTACGGTTTCCGACGTGGGAAATCCGATCGTCGTGAAGAAGGATACCATCGAGCACAACGTTTCCCTCATGAAGTCTTCGGACAACGACATGCTCGAGGACATTCTCAAGCGCCTTCCGGGCGTCGAGGTCTCGACGGACGGTTCGATCACCGCAAACGGCAAGACGATCAACAAGATCTATGTGGACGGAAAGCAGTTTTTCCTCGACGACCCCACGCTCGCCAGCAAGAACCTTCCCGCAAAGATCGTCGAGAAGGTGCGCGTCGTGGAGAAGAAGTCCGAGCAGGCTGAGTTCACCGGCATCGATGACGGCGAGGAGGAGACTGTCCTCGACCTCGGCATCAAGAAGGGAATGATGAACGGATGGTTCGGCAACTTCATGGCCGGCGGCGGATATGACCATCAGGGCAAGGATGCCGTGAACGATCCCCGCTATCAGGGCGCAGCCATGGTGGCCAAGTTCACCGAGGACGACCAGCTCGCGGTGATCGCCAACGCCAACAACACCAACAACCGCGGTTTCGGCGACATGATGGCCAGCTCGATGGGCGGTATGCGCGGCGGCGGAATGCGCGGCGGCATGGGCGGCGGCCCCATGGGCGGTGGCGGCGGAATGCGCGGCAACGGCATCTCCTCGTCATATATGCTCGGCTTCAACGGCGGCCACACCTGGGACGACAAGTCCGAGATCGTCGGCAACATCATGGGCAACGGCAACGACAGGCTGGTCAGGGAAAAGACCGCAAAGACGACTTTCATGAAGGATTCGGGCACGGAACTCTTTGCTACGGACAACAGCGAGAGCCGTACCACCACCTACGGCGTGAGGGCTGGCGCAAGGGCCGACTGGAAGGTATCCAAGGAAACCTCGCTGCTCTTTGAACCGAGCTTCAACCTCGGCTGGGGCTCCTTCGACGAGAAGAGCGACTTCACGACCGACAACATGATGAACGGCAAGGTCACCGGCCGCATCAACGACGGTAACAGCTACTCCCACGGCGAAAGCACCTCGCAGAATGCGAGCGGCCGATTCCTGTGGCGCCAGAGGCTCGGCAAGCCCGGACGCACCCTTTCGCTCAATGCAAGATACCAGTTCTCCAAGACCGACCTCGACGGACTGAACCAGTCCACCACGAACGTCTACGGCAACGATCCGTCATGTGCCATTGTCGACCAGCAGTACGACCAGCTTTCCAAGTCGAACTCGCTGCGTACCAGATTCTCATATACGGAGCCTCTTGGCGGCAACTTCTATGTCGAGGGCAACTACTCGTTCAACTACAGCAAGAACCAGTCGAGCAAGGACACGTACGACAAGAACGGCGCAACCGGCCAGTACACCGTCCGTGATGAGGAATACAGCAGCAACGTGACCAACAAGGTATACCGTCACAGCGCCGGCATCAGCTTCAAGAAGCAGGAACAGAAATACAACGTCACCGTCGGAGCGAACTTCCAGCCCCAGACCACGATCAACGACCGTCACGCTGGCAGTTCGATTGACACGACCATAACCCTGAAGACCTTCAACTGGTCTCCGAACGCGAGGGTCGACTTCAACTTCACCGACTACAAGATGCTCCGCCTCAACTATCGCGGACAGTCCACCCAGCCTACCATCAACCAGATGATGCCGATTCCGGACAACTCCAACCCGCAGAAGATCACCCTCGGAAACATGTCGCTGAACCCTTCGTTCTCACACAACATGATGGCGATGTACCGTACGACAAACACCGAGACCTTCGCTTCAATGGATGCAAACGTCAACTTCTCATACAATACCCGCAGCATCGTCAACGCGAGCTGGTATGACGCATCCGGCGTGCAGTACACCATACCGATGAACAACGATGACGGCGCGATGAGCGCGAGGGTGTTCCTCATGTTCAACAGCCCGATTGCGAAGAGCAAGTTCTCGATAATGTCCTTCACGATGGGAAATGCCTCGACCGGAGTCTCCTTCGTCGGCAAGGAGGGCATCGTCAGCGACAATCCTGATTCCTACCTCAACATCAAGAACTACGACAAGAATTCGTACAGCACCGTTTCCGTAGGTGAGAACATCCGTCTGATCTACCGCAACGACGTCCTCGAGATCTCCCTCAACGGTGGAACACGCTACTCCCAGACCTGGTACGAGGTATCCAAGGACAACAAGCCTTCGACCTGGACCAGCAACCTTGGCGGCAACGTGATTCTCAACACCGACGTGATCAATCTCAACACCGATTGCCGCTACACGTTCTACAAGGGATACGGAGAGGGCTACAACGATCCCACCTTCGTCTGGAACGCAGAGGTCAGCAAGCAGATCTTCAAGCGTCGCTTCACTGTCGCAATCAAGGCCTATGACATTCTCAACCAGAGCCGCAACACCTACCGTACGACGCAGGAGAACTACGTCCTGGATACCCAGAACAACACTCTTGGCCGTTACATCATAGCAAGTTTAACCTTCCGCTTCGGTACCTTCGGAAACCGTCGCGGCGGCGGCCACGGCCCGATGGGCGGCGGCCCGATGGGCGGTCCCGGCAGAGGCCCCATGGGACCTCCGATGGGCGGCGGCCACAGATAATCAGTCTGCAACATGAAAAGATACACCGCTTCAGCGCTTCTGCTGCTTTTCCTGCATTTTGCCTTTTTGCCATCCTCGGCTCAGGCTCAGCCTTCGGCTCCGGGAAGGGGCGGCCAGCAGAATCTCTGTGAAGTCAAGCTCAAGCTCGTGGATGCCACGAGCGGTGAAGCGGTGGAATTCGCCACCGTGTCGATGACCCGCCAGGGGAGCGACAAGGTCTACAAGTATGTCCTGTCGGACAACAAGGGCGTCGCCCGTTTCTCCGATGTCCGTTCCGGCAAATACGAGATCAAGGGCGAGCTCCTCGGATATGAGCCATGCACCCGCCAGATCGAGGTCGGTTCGAAGAACGTAGACCTGGGCAAGGTCGAGATGAAGGTGCAGGCCACCTTCCTCGAGGGCGCCGTGGTGACTGACGTGGGCAACCAGATAGTCGTCAAGGGCGACACCGTGGAACACAATGTGGCGATGATGAACATCACCGACAACGAGGTGCTCGAGGATGTGCTCAAGCGTCTTCCCGGCATCGAGGTGGAGGACGGAAAGATCATGGCGAACGGCAAGCAGATCAAGAAGATCACGGTCGACGGCAAGACATTCTTCCTCGACGACCCGCAGCTTGCAAGCAAGAACCTTCCCGCAAAGATCATTGAGAAGGTGAAGGTGATCGAGAAGAAGTCGGAACAGGCCGAGTTCACCGGCATCGATGACGGCGAGGAGGAGACTGTCATCGACCTCTCCATCCAGAAGGGAATGAACAACGGATGGTTCGGCAACCTGATGGCCGGCGGAGGAACGGACCTCAAGGGGCTCGACGACGACGGCAACAAGGTGGGCAACGACCCGCGCTATCAGGGTGCCGCGATGGTTGCGCGCTTCTCCAACGCGAGCCAGGTCGCCTTCCTTGGCAACATCAACAATACCAACAACCGCGGCTTCGAGGATGTCTCCGGCGGCATGATGGCCAACCTCAGGGGCAACACCAACCGCTCGAGCGGGACGGGCATCACCACCTCCTACATGGCGGGCATCACTGCGGGCAAGGTCTTCGACGACAAGTCGGAACTTACGGGCAACTACATCTTCAGCGGCAGCGAGAACGTCCAGGACCAGCTCTCGGCCAAGACCACCTTCCGCAAGAGCGACAATCTGTATACTGTCAACAAGAACAGCGACGTGACCGATTCCTACAGCCACAAGGTCGGCGTGAGGGCGGACTGGAAGATATCCAAGCAGACTTCCATACTCTTCGAGCCCTCGTTCACCTACGGCTGGGGTTCGTTCAGCGAGAGCCAGGACTTCTCTTCGGAGTCGATAGGCGCCTCGTCGCGCTCCAAGGTGAATGACGGCTATAGCCTTTCGACCGGGGACAACGACAACCTCTCGACGAGCGGCAGGCTGCTGTGGCGCCAGAGGCTGGGCAAGCCGGGGCGCACGATGTCCATCAACATGAACTATTCCTTCTCGGACAACTCGATGAACGGCCTCAACCAGAGCGAGACAGACAAATATCTCGACGGCGCGCTCTCAAGCGTGGACATCGTGGACCAGTGGTACAAACGCGACTCGAGGTCGTCGCGCATCGGCGGCCGCATCTCCTACACGGAGCCGCTTGGCCACAACTTCTATGCTGAGGCGACCTATTCCTACAACCGCAACAAGAGCGTCTCGGACAAGAACACATACGACAAGGACGGGACCGGCAACTATACCGTTCTCGACCAGACCTATTCCAACCATATCGAGAACATCTCGATCAGCCAGCGGGCCGGCGTGAATTTCCTCAAGCAGGAGCAGAAATACAAGGCAACCGTAGGCGTTAGCATGCAGCCTTCCCGCACGATCAACCACACGACGGGCAGCAAGGCTCGCGACATCGACCGCTCGGTGTGCAACTGGTCGCCGAACGCCCGCCTCGACATCAACTTCTCGCGCAACGAGGTGCTCCGCTTCCGTTACAACGGCAATACCAGCCAGCCCTCCATCTCGCAGTTGCAGCCGGTTCCCGACAATTCCAACCCTCAGAGGGTGAAGCTCGGAAATCCCGACCTGGACCCCTCGTTCTCGCACGACTTCAATGCTTCCTACCGCAAGAGCAACCGTCAGACCTTCTCGTCTATCAATGCCAGCGCCGACTTCACCTACCGCAACAAGAACATAGTCAACGCAAGCTGGTATGACCGGGGCGGAGTGCAGTACACGATTCCGGTCAACAACAACCGGGGACAGTACAGCGCCTCCCTGCGCCTGACATACAACACGCCGATCGCCAAGAGCAAGTTCTCCGTGATGACATCCCTCAATTCAAGCATGTCAAAGGGAGTGAGCTACGTGGGCAAGGACAATATCGACATCGAGGATTCCGCCTCATATCTGAACCTGGACAACTACACCGAGAACGCCACTACCAACCTGTCGGTCAACGGGCAGCTGAGACTGACCTACCGCACCGACATCGTGGAGTGCCAGGTCGGCGGAAATTCCCGCTTCTCCCAGGCTTGGTACTCGATGTCCGACACCAGCCGCACGCCGACCTGGACTAACCGCATCAACGGCCGTTTCGTCGCGCGCATCCCGAAGGTGTTCACCATCTCGACCGACGCGCGCTATACCTTCTATGCCGGCTATACAAGCGGCTACAACGAGCCCGCGCTGGTGTGGAATGCCGAGATAAGCAAGCAGCTGTTCCGCAACAACTTCACCATCGCCGTAAAGGCGTATGACCTGCTCAACCAGTCGAAGAGCACCAGCCGCACGACGAACGAGAACTACATCAGGGATGTGCGCAACAATACGCTTGGCCGCTACATCATGGCGAGCCTGACCTACCGCTTCGGCACCTTCGGCAACAGGCGCGGCGGCAGGATGCCCATGGGCGGCGGCAGGATGCCCGGCGGATTCGGCGGGGGCGGCGGAATGTATTCCGGCGGCGGCAGAAGGATGTAGGGCGGGGGAGGCTACTCCTCGTCTTCAAGTTCGCGGCTTCCCGCGTACTTTCTCCATTTCTCGAAAAGTGCCTGCATGTCTGCAGGAATGGGCGACTCGAAGAGGAGCTCCTTGTGCGTGCGCGGGTGCACGAAACCGAGCGTGCGCGCATGCAGCGCGTGGCGCGGCATGATCTCGAAGCAGTTGTCTATGAACTGGCGGTATTTCGTGTAGAGGGTTCCCTTAAGTATGCGGTCTCCGCCGTAGCGGTCGTCATTGAAGAGGGGATGGCCGATATGGTTCATGTGGACGCGTATCTGGTGGGTGCGCCCGGTCTCCAGCACGCATTCCACGACGGTGACGTAGCCGAAGCGCTCCAGCACCTTGTAATGGGTGACGGCATGCTTGCCCTGGTTTCCTTCGGGAAATACCTTGAAGCGCAGGCGGTCGTTGGGGTCCCTTCCGATGTTGCCCTCTATCGTGCCGCTGTCCTGGGCGATGTTGCCCCATACAAGCGCGATGTACTTGCGCTGTATCGTGTGGAAGAAGAACTGCTTGGCGAGGTGAAGCTGCGCCTCGTCGGTCTTGGCCACCACCAGCAGTCCGGATGTGTTCTTGTCGATCCGGTGGACCAGGATTCCCATGTGGTCGTCGCCGCTTCCCGCCTCCTGCGAGATGCCGAGATGGTATGCGAGGGCGTTGACGAGCGTGCCGCTGTAATGGCCGTGGCCGGGATGGACTACCATGCCGGCGGGCTTGTCGACGACCAGCAGGTCGTCGTCCTCATAGACTATGTCGAGAGGTATGGGTTCGGGGAGGATCTCGCAGCCTCGGCGCTGGTAGGGCATCACTATGGTGATCATGTCCAGCGGCTTGACCTTGTAGTTCGCCTTGACCACCTTGTCGTTGACGCGGACGTAACCCGCCTCTATGGCCAGTTGGATGCGGTGGCGGGAGGTCTGCTCCATGTGCTCGGTGAGGTACTTGTCCACGCGGAGCATCTCCTGTCCCTTGGGCACCGGGTAGCGGAAGTGCTCGAACATTCCGGACTCTTCCTCTTCCTCCTCGGAAAGGTCGTCGTCCCGGAGGATCAGGTCATCCTCCGCCAGCTCGGAATCCATTCTCGTGATGTCGGGCATCTGCTAGTTGGAGCTTGATTTGACCTTGACCTGGCTCTTCGTGAGATAGATGGAGACCTCCGTGCCCATCGTAAAGGGAGCTTCCCTGGAGTATGCGGGGGACTGGCTGTAGACAACGGCCTGCAGCGAATCCTGATAGGTCTCCACGGTCTCGTCGTAGCGGACCTTGCCGACGTTGAGCGAGTTGTCGAGGATTGCGTCCTTCGCTACGGCGAAGGTGAGTCCCGTAAGCTGGGGGATATAGGTGAGGGACTCTTCATAGTTGAGTCCGAGCACGAGGTCGATCGGCGATTCCGCCTCGATCTTGCGGCCGGCACGGATGCTGTTTCCGTTGTAGCGCTGCTCGAGGACATTGTTGGTGGCCATGTCGTCGACATAGATGAGCTTGCCGACCGTCAGTCCGCGCGACATGAGCTCGGTCTTTGCCTGTCGCAGGGAGAATCCGACGAGCGAGGGCATAGCCACGGTCTTGGGCTGGGTGGCGTTGATGGTGAGCATGATGCGGCGGTTCTTCTTGACCTTGCTTCCCGGTTCGGGGTTCTGGCCGTAGACGGCGCCACGGGCAAGCCTCTTGACGAACACCGAGTCGGTGACGTCGATGCGCATGCTGTTGTCGGCGGCCACCTGGGCGGCCTGCTCCAGCGAAAGGGTGCGCAGGTCGGGCACCTCTATCTCCTGATTGTGGCGGGTGATGGTGTTCAGGGCCCTCTGCGTCAGAAATACGAGTGCCAGCACCAGCACGCAGGCCCAGAATATGTTGCGCAGAAACCAATAGGGCTTGAGCGTCTTCTCTTTTTTGTCTGTTTCCTTTCTTGCCATAACCTTACAAAGTTAAGAATTATTTGTCGGAAATCCTCGCCTGCACGACGTTATATCATTAAACGAAAATAGACCGGCGCTGTGGCCGATCTATCATATCTCAATTGCGCTTTGGCTGATTACCAGAGGTCTTCTGAAGAAACAGTCAGTTTCTTGCGTCCGTGACGGCGGCGCGCTGCAAGAACGCGGCGGCCATTAGGAGTTGACATACGCTCACGGAATCCGTGTTTGTTGCGTCTTTTGCGCTGTGAAGGTTGAAATGTGCGTTTCATTGTATAGTGTTTTTATTATTTTCCAAAATGGAGTGCAAAGGTAATGCTTCTTTTTCAAAAACCAAATTTATTGGGAGATTATTACAATCTTTTTTTCGTTGAAGTACTCGTCCTTGAACCACATGTCTATGTCGCACACCGTGAACTTCTTGAGAGGTATGTGGTTTTTCACCGAACAGCTCTCGATCTCGGCCTCCACGCCGCCTCCCTTGAGGCAGATGATGCCCTTGCCGTAGCGTCCCTTCACCCAGGGAACGAACTCCTTCAGGTCGGTGACCGCCCTTGAGACCACATAGTCGAACTTCTGGTCGAGGGATTCCGCCCTGCAGTTCACGCAGGTGACGTTTTCAAGTCCGATCGAGTCGACCACGGCCTGTGCCACGCGCACCTTCTTTCCGATGGAGTCGCAGAGGGTGAACCTGGTCTCGGGAAACATTATCGCGAGGGGGATTCCGGGGAAGCCGCCTCCCGTGCCGAGGTCGAGCACGCTCTCGCCCGGCATGAACTGCACGGCCTTGGCAATGGCCAGGGAGTGGAGCACGTGGTGGGTGTAGAGGTTGTCGATGTCCTTGCGGGAGATGACGTTGATCTTCTCGTTCCATTCCCTGTAGAGGGCGTCAAGCGCAGCGTACTGCGCCTTTTGCTTCTCGCTCAGCGAGGGGAAAAATTCAATTGTCCTTTCCATTTTCGGGGGTTTCAACAGCTTTCATCAGCATCTTCCTGGAGCGGCTGATGTTGGTCTTGACCGTGCCGAGGGGGAGTCCGAGCTCGTCGGCGATGTCCTCGTATGCATAGTCCTTGATGAATCTCAATTCGGCGACGCTGCGGTATTTCTCGGGCAGCGCGTGGATGATGCCCACGATCTGCGCCACCGCCTGGTCGACGATGAGGCGATCCTCGGGCGTCTCCTCGGCGATGTTCATCAGCTCGCGCTCGGCGTCGAACAGCGACGATGCGATGCTTGTCCTGCTGCGGCGCAGGTGGTCGATCGCCTCGTTCTGTGCGATGCTGTAGAGCCATGTCGAGAAGGCGTACTGCGGATTGTACTTGTCAATGTTGAGGAATGCCTTTTCGAAGCTGCGCTGGCAGATGTCCTCGGCATCCTCAACCACGTTCACGTAGTTCATGATGTGCGCGATGAGCGAGTCCCTGTACTTGCCCAGCAGCGTGGAGAAGGCTCCACGGTCCTTCTTGAGAGCAAGCTCCACAAGGTCGCGGTCGCTCAGGTCAGTGCGCTTCGAGCCAGTTCTTTCCATAGTTGCATTCAACTGTAAGCGGTACGGAGAGCGAGCATACGTTCTCCATCTCGTATTTTACCATTTCAATTATCCTGTCCAGTTCACCGCAGGGCACGTCGAAGACAAGTTCGTCGTGAACCTGCAGCACCATGCGGCTTTCGAGCCCTTCCTCCTCGATGCGCCTGCCTACGCCTATCATCGCAAGCTTGATGATGTCGGCGGCGCTTCCCTGGATCGGGGCGTTTATCGCGTTCCTCTCGGCCAGCGAGCGGACGGTGAAGTTGCGCGAATTGATGTCCGGAAGATATCTCTTCCTGCCGAATAGGGTCTCCACATATCCCTTCTCGCGCGCATCGGCGATGACCTTGTCCATATATTCGTGGACCTTCGGGTAGTGCCTGAAATATTCCTCGATGAACTCCTTGGCCTCCTGGCGGGGAATCTCCATCCTCTGTGCGAGGCCGAAGGGGGAGATGCCGTAGATTATGCCGAAATTGGCCACCTTGGCCCTGCGGCGCTCCTCTTTCGAGACCTGCTCCAAGGGAACGTGGAATATGCGCGATGCGGTGTCTGCGTGTATGTCGGCTCCGCCGAGGAATCCCTCGACAAGCGCCGGGTCGCGGCTGAGCTCGGCCATCAGGCGAAGCTCTATCTGTGAGTAGTCCGCGGAGACGATGTATCCGTCGGGAGTGCTGGGCACGAATGCCTTGCGTATCTCGCGCCCTCTCTGGCTGCGGACCGGGATGTTCTGGAGGTTCGGCTTTACGGAGCTGAGTCGTCCGGTGGCCGTAAGCGCCTGGTTGAAGGTGGTGTGTATCTTTCCCGTGCGGGGATTGATGAGGGCGGGGAGGGGCTCCAGGTATGTCGACAGGAGCTTCTTGCAGGCCCTGTATTCAAGCAGGCAGTCGATGAACGGGTGCTTTCCCTTGAGCTCGCTCAGGGTTTCCTCGTCGGTGGGATAGCTGCCCTGCCTTGTCTTCTTGACCCTCGGGTTGAGGTTGAGCTTCTCATAGATCACGATGCCGACCTGGCGCGGGGAGGAGAGGTTGACGGCAGGCTCGCCCGACAGTTCGCGCGCTTCGCTCTCGATCCTTGAAAGCTCGGATGAGAGCTGTGCGGCATATGCCGAGAGCTGCGACGGGTCGACCTTGACTCCCGTGAGTTCCATGCGTGCGAGGACGCCGATGAGCGGCATCTCCACCTTGAGGTAGAGGTTCCAGAGGTTCTGGCTCTCCAGCTCGGCGCGGATCATCTCGCCTATGGCTTCAGCTGCGATGCATTCGCGTGCCGTGCGGCTCATGTCCACCCTGGGGAGTGCCTCGGCCTGCAGCGGCGCGCTGAAGAGGTCGAATTCGACGACCGGCTGCACAGGTGCCTGCGCGGCGGCCTGTTCGGCTGAAAGGTCGGCGTCCAGGTAACCGTTGGCGAGTATCTCCAGCTTGTGCGTCATCTCGGGGTTGAGGAGGTAGTGCATGAGCTCGATGTCGTGGATCTCCCCGTTCACCGCGATCCCGGCTTCCAGCAGCTTCTCGATGTCGGGCTTGAGGCCGTGGCCGGTCTTGACGATGCCGCCGTCGGCGAAAAGCTCGCGCAGCGCCCCGTCGCCAAGGTCGAACTCCGCCCAACGTGCGCCGCACGTGAGTACCGCCTTCTCCCTTGCGGCGAATGCGAAGCTGCCGCGGCTGCGGATTTCGCGCACCAGCTCGCCGGCGCTCACTTCGGTGGCTTCCAGCGCCTTGCGGCTCCTGGGCCCGATGGCTTCGCCCTCTTCGCCTTCCGGAAGGAGCTTTCTCAGCGAGTTGAATTCGTATCGGTCGAAAAGGTCGGATACGCACTGGTTGCATGCGGCCGTAAGCTCCAGGTCCTTTTCGTCAATCTCAAGTTCCACGTCGGTGCGAATGGTGGCGAGCGTCTTGCTGAGCGGCAGGTGAGGGGCGGCCTCGCGGAAGGCTGCCTGCTGCTTCGGCGGCAGGTCGTCGAGGTGCTCCATTATGCCCTCGAGCGAACCGTAGCGGCCGACCAGCTTCCTGGCTCCGACTTCGCCCACTCCGCCGACGCCCTTGATGTTGTCCGACGCGTCACCCCATATGGTGAGGATGTCGATTATCTGAAGGGGGTCTGTTATCCCCAGTGCCGCACATATCTCGTCGCGCCCTATGATCTCGTCGTCGCCGCCGGCCTTGCCCGGCTTGTACTGCCATATGTGGTCGCCGATGATCTGCCCCAGGTCCTTGTCCGGGGTGACCATGTAGACGTCGAAACCGCGTGCCGACTCCCGCTTGGCGAGGGTGCCTATCACGTCGTCGGCCTCGAACCCGGGCTTCATGACGACGGGGATGCCGAGGGCGCCTACGATCTCGACCAGCGGGTCGAGCGCGGCCTTGACCTGCTCTGGCGCGGCGCTGCGGTTGGCCTTGTATTCGGGGCTCAGCTCGTGGCGGAATGTCTTTGCGGGCGGGTCGAAGGCGACGGCCATGTGGGTCGGTTGCTCCCTCCTGATGAGTTCGAGCAGATATTTCGTGAACCCGTACAGGATGGAGGTGTCCTCCCCCTTGGAGTTGATCATGGGCCTCCTCATGAATGCATAGTACATCTTGAAGATGAGGGCGTGTCCGTCGATAAGGAAGAGTCTGTTCATTTCGGTTGAAAGGGGTATCGGACAAAGGTATGCATTTTTTTGACGTCTTTGCGAAATGAATTGAGCAACTTTCATTGTCTGACGCGATGCCCGGACGGCACATTCTGTCGTCCGCGGTGACAAAATCTTGGAAATTTGACCGAAAGTTCGTAATTTAGTTGGATAATTTTGTAAAACAATAATCTTCAAATGGGAGAAAAAGTAGCTAAATTGATGAACGACAGTCCTCTGGCAAGATGGACCGTTCTTATTCTCGTGGCGTCGATGATGTTCTTCGCCTACATGTTCGTGGATGTAATGTCGCCACTGAAATCACTCGTCGAAAAATCCATGGCCGAAGGAGGCCTGGGGTGGAACAGCAGTGTGTTCGGCACATACGCGGCATCTGAATATATTCTCAACGTGTGCGGATTCCTGCTCATCGCGGGCATCATCCTCGACAAGCTCGGCGTACGTTTCGCCGGCTGGCTCTCCGCGGCCCTGATGGTGCTCGGCGCCGGCATAAAGTTCATAGGTATCAGCGAATGGTTCCAGGGTACGGCATTCTGCGAATGGCTCGGCAGCTGGTGGACGGCAATGCCGGGAAGCGCAAAGATGGCTTCGCTCGGTTTCATGATCTTCGGCTGCGGCTGCGAGATGGAAGGGACGAATGTTTCCAAGATTCTTGCCAAGTGGTTCAAGGGTAAGGAGATGGCTCTCGCAATGGGCCTTGAGATGGCAATTGCCCGTCTCGGCGTCTTCGGCGTCATGTGGATCGCTCCGATCATCTCCGCAAAGTTCAATGCCTCAGTCCTCGCACCTGTCGGATTCTGCGGCGCACTCCTTGTAATCGGCCTCATCAACTTCCTTATATTTGGCGTAATGGACCGCAAGTTCGACAAGACCCTTGTCGCTGCCGGCCTGGCTACCGAAGAGAAGTCTCCTGAAGACGAGTTCCATGTCAGCGACCTGGGCGCAATCTTCAAGAGCAAGATGTTCTGGATCGTGGCTCTGCTCTGCGTGCTCTACTACAGCGCAATCTTCCCGTTCCAGAGATATGCCACCAATTTCCTCGAGGAGACGCTTCTGATCGACGCCACTCAGGCTGCGCGCTTGTTCAGCTGCTTCCCGATCCTGGCAATGTGCCTCACCCCGGTCCTCGGCATCTTCCTCGACCGCGTCGGCAAGGGCGCAACCATGCTGATGATCGGCTCCGTGATCATGATCGTCTGCCACCTCTGCTTCGCGTTCCTGCTTCCGGCAGTTCCGCAGAAATGGTTGGCCCTCACGCTCATCGTCGTGCTCGGCGTCTCGTTCTCGCTCGTCCCTGCAGCCCTCTGGCCTTCCGTTCCGAAGATCATCGACGAAAAGATCCTCGGCTCCGCATACTGTCTGATCTTCTGGATCCAGAACATCGGCCTCTGTTTCGTTCCGATGATCATCGGTTCCCTCAGGCAGTCTACCGGAAGCTATCTGGTGCCCATGATAGTATTCTCGTCCTTCGGCCTGCTTGCACTCATCTTCAGCATCTTCCTCAAGAAGGAAGACAGGGCGAAGGGCTACGGCCTCGAACTTCCCAACATCAAGAAGGAACAATAATAACAAACGATATTCCCAATGACTGAAATCCAAAAAGCCAAAACCTTAAAGGCCAGTAAAATAGCATGTTGGCTTGCTCTGGCCTGCCTGGTGGTGCCGATGTTCGGCTCCTACTTCTTCGACGACATGTTCTCGACCGTGTCGCACATCTTCAAGAACCCTGAAAATCTTGCGCTCGGCTGGAGCTCCGCAAACTTCGGCCTGTATGCCGGCGGCTACTCGTTCCTCTGTGTCTGGGGCGGCCTGATCATCTGCGGCATCCTCCTCGACAAGTTCGGCGTACGCCTCGTCGGTTCGATCTTCGTGGGCCTGATGCTCCTCGGTGCGGCTCTCGTCTTCACGGCCATCTCCGTTCCTGCAATCGCAAACAAGGGCGTCGGCACATCCCTTCCGGTCGCATACGCGGGCTGCATGATATTCGGCCTCGGCAGTGAGATCGCCGGAGTCGCGGTGACGCGCTCCATCGCAAAATGGTTCAAGGGCAAGAACGTGGCTCTCGCAATGGGTCTCCAGCTCTCCATCGCCCGCATCGGTACCGGTCTTGCGATGATTCTCGCTCCCCGTCTGGTCATGGCAAACGCAGAAGGTTTCTATCCCCTCTCGGCAACCAACCGTCCAGCTCTCTTCGGTCTGACCTTCATCTTCATCGGAGCAATCCTCTGGGCCATCTTCGTGGCAATGGACGCGAACTATGACAAGCAGGAAGGCATCGTATCAGAACGCGGCGAGCAGAAGGAAGAGGACAAGTTCAAGTTCTCCGACATCATCAAGGTGCTCAAGAACCCCCGCTTCATCATGATCGCTCTGCTCTGCGTCTTCTTCTACTGCTGTGTCATCAGCTTCAAGAAGTTCGGAACCTCCATCATCATGCCTCGCTTCGGCCTCGACGACAAGGTCGTGTCCGTGATGATTTCGATGATCGCATTCGCTCCGGTGATCTTCACCCCGCTCTTCGGCGCTCTCGTAGACAAGGTCGGAAAGGCTACCACATGGATGATCACGGGCGCCGTCCTGGTGTTCTGCGCTCACCTGATGCTTGCCTTCGCAACCGCTCCGTTCTTCGGCTACCTCGCAATCGTGCTCCTCGGCATCGGCTACTCGCTCGTTCCTTCCGCAATGTGGCCTTCGGTTCCGAAGATCGTCCCTGAGAAGAACCTCGGTACCGCATACTCCCTCATCTACTGGATCCAGAACATGGGCATGCTCCTCGTCCCGATCTTCGTCGGCCGAATCATGAGCAACTCGGCATATGTCGAGGTTGAGAAGTCAGTTCATTCCGAGTACATCTTCATCGGCCTGGGCATCGTTGCAATCACCGTTGCGATCCTGCTCAAGTTCAACTCCAAGAAGCATCCTGAACTCAAGATCGACCGCCCGAGCAAGGAGGTCGCCTAGTCAGACGAGGCAATGAAATTCTCGACGATACTTTCCGACATCGCGTCGGTCTCATCCCGCCTGGGACGCACATTGACCCGTCAGGCGCTGATGCTCTACTTCGTGCTCAAGGATGGCGACCTTTCTGCTTCCGACAAGCTCGTGGTATACGGCTCGCTGCTCTACATCATTGTGCCGAACGACCTCATCCCGCGGCGCCTGTTCAAGTTGCTGGGCATCGTGGACGACGTCACGGCGGGCGTGATAGTGGCGCGGTGCATCTACCGGCATGTCACTCCGGACATCGAGCTGAAGGTCGACATGATTCTCGACCGTTGGTTCGGCTACCAGATCAAAAGCACGAAATGACGCCCTCCTTGCATTCCCTGCGGTGACATTTTCCCTCAAATGCTCAAGAATTGTGATTATTTTTTAATAAATTTGTTGGATAAATATGCTTATTGAAATGAAGAGATTCCTGCAGTCGGCAATCGTTGCCTTTCTCGCTTTTCTGGCCGTTTCGTGCGAGCCGGAACAGCCGATGAATTTCATGATCAGCCTCAAGACATCAGTCGAATACACCCCCGGGATGGAGATAGAATCCACATTCTTCAAGGGCAAGGGCCCCTTGGCCACCGACAAGGTCTGCCTGGTCGAGAAGAACGGCTCGAAAAGCTTTGAATATCCCATAAAGAAGCTGGGAGAAGACAGCTTCACGTTCGTCCTCGGCTCCGACTTCGAGGAGGGCATATACATGTTCAACATCAAGCGCGGCTCCGAGGTCAAGGAGATCGGCACGGTGACATACACTCTCAAGCGGACCTCCGAGTTCGACCTGAACGGCGACACCACCGTCTACGGCATCGTCTCCTGCGACGGCACTCCCATCAAGGACGTCGTGGTTTCCGACGGCTACGAGGTTGTGATGACCGACTCAAAGGGACTCTACCAGATAAGGTCGGTCAAGAAGAACGCCTATGTCTTCATCTCGATCCCCAGCGGATACGCGGTCCCTTCCGACGGCGTGCTCCCGCAGTTCTACAAGAGGCTTTCGAAGCCCCAGTCCGTCGCCGAGAGGGTGGACTTCTCACTTTCCCCGGCAGGTGACCAGACCAACCACAAGATGCTCTTCTTCGGAGACATCCATCTGGCTGACAAGCAGAAGGACAGGAGCCAGTTCGCCACCTTCACCAACGAGGTCAAGCAGTATGTCGCCTCGATCCCGTCAGAGAAGGTCTACGCCCTGACCCTCGGAGACATGACCTGGGACCTCTACTGGTATGACCACAACTATTGCTTCCCGCAGTATCTGCTCGACATAAAGCCGCTCGCGGGAATGCAGGTGTTCCAGACCATCGGCAACCATGACCACAACATGCGCACCTCCGTCGACGGCTCTTCCGCCGGCTGGGACGCGGTGGACTGGGATACTGCCGGCCGCTTCCGCCAGGACATCGGCCCCAACTACTATTCGTTCAACATCGGCAAGGTCCACTACGTCGTGCTCGACGACATATACTGCACCAACACCACCGGCGGGGCATCCGCGGACCGCATCTACAAGGACAAGGTCAGCAGCGACTGCCTGAAGTGGCTCAAGAAGGACCTTTCGCACGTCAGCGCGTCCACTCCGGTGGTCGTAACGATGCATGCGCCCCTCTATGCCATGAACGAGGGCAACAGCCTCGACAACGCATCCGAACTGACCTCATGCTTCAACGGCTATTCATATGTGAGGTTCGTCACGGGCCATTCCCACAAGATGTGGACGGTCGACAAGAACAACATACACGAGCACAACAACGGCGCCGTCTGCGCTGCCTGGTGGTGGGCCGGCTACTACACGCCGACGCTGAACATCGGCCAGGACGGTGCTCCCGCGGGATACCGCGTCATGGACTGGACCGGTACCACCGAAACCTCATATTTCAAGGCAACCGGCCGCGACGCGTCATACCAGTTCAGGGCATATGACCGCAACGTCATCAACATCCAGCCGGCGACCTACGGCGTGACCAAGAATGTCGACGCCTTCCGCACCTATGTCTCCTCGAACGGCGGCTATGACGTCGCCTCTTCGGCAAACGAGGTCATCATCAATGTCTGGGACTACAACCCGAAGTGGAAGATATCGGTCACTGAGGAGGGAAAGAGCCTGTCGGTAAGCCGCATCACCGGCTTTGACCCGCTCTTCATCATAACCTACCTCGCCCCGAGGTTCAACAGCACCGCGTCGCCGAGCTTCACCGGCACGTCCACCAACCACCTCTTCAAGGTGAAGGCCTCCAGCCCGACTTCCACGCTGGAGATCAATGTCACCGACGACGAGGGCAGGACCTATTCCGAGACGATGAAGCGCCCGCGCCAGTTCACCGTAGATACATACAAATAACCAATATAACTTATTTCATCAACCTAATCAAAAAACTATGTTCAAGAGACTCATTGCACTGGTTGCAGTCCTTGTTTCGGTGGCACTCGCAGGTACGACCCTGCAGGCCCAGAACAGGACGGTGACCGGAACTGTGCTCGACGAGACATCATTGCCGGTCCCCGGAGTGGCGGTGATGCAGGAGGGCACGTCCAACGGAGTCGTGACAGGAGCTGACGGCACCTTCTCGATCAGGGTGCCGGAAGGGGAGGTGGTCCTCACCGTCTCATCCCTGGGCTACAAGACCCAGAAATTCGTGGTGACACCCACCCGCAGCCAGATTCAGGTCATACTCGCGGAGGACAACTTCACGCTTGACGAGACTGTCGTAGTCGGTTACGGTGTCCAGAAGAAGGTGAACCTCACCGGCGCCGTGGCCACGGTCGACTCCAAGCAGTTGCAGGACAGAACGGCACACAACCTGACCAACATGCTTCAGGGTTCCGTGTCCGGTCTTAACATCACCACTTCGTCCGGTGCTCCGGGCAACAGCGGTTCCATCAACATCCGAGGCGTCACCTCCATCAACGGAGCGGACCCCCTTGTACTCATTGACGGCGCCATCGGAAGCCTGAGCAATGTCAACCCCAACGACGTGGAGAACATCTCCGTCATCAAGGATGCATCCGCTGCTGCCGTCTACGGCGCGCGTGCTGCATACGGTGTGATCCTCATCACCACCAAGAGCGGAATTGAAAACGAGAAGAAGGCGACCGTACGCTACAGCGGACGTTTCGGATGGGAGGAGCCTACGACATCCACCGACTACGAGACCCGCGGCTACTGGTCCGTCTACACGGTCGACAAGTTCTGGATGGCTGATGCCGGCAAGAAGTACACCACCTACACCGACTATGACATGGCCCAGCTGCTCGCCCGCGTCAACGACGTGACCGAGAATCCCGCAAGGCCGTGGATCGTCACCGACCGCAGGAACGGTCGCAACCAGTGGGTGTACTACTGCAACACCGACTGGTATCACGAACTCTACAACGACCAGCACCCGGTGACACAGCATTCGGTCTCCATCAGCGGAGGCAACAAGCAGGTCAAGTATTTCCTCTCCGGAGGCTATGACCAGCAGACCGGTGTCATCAAGTCGCGTCCCGACGTCTTCCAGAAGTACAACCTCCGTTCGAAGGTCGACTTCGCGATCAACAAGTACATCAGGATGTCCAACAACACGTCGTTCTACAACTCCGTTTATGACCACCCGGGCTTCAGCGACGAGGAGAATGCATTCGCGTATGCGGCACGCCACGCCCTCGCTTCCTTCCCTCTGCAGAACCCCGACGGAAGCTGGGTCTACGGCACTCCGATGATCTCCGGAAGCTACAACGTGGCAAACGGACGTCACATCGCCTATTACGAGGACAAGAACGTCAACCTCAATCGCAAGAGCGACTTCTCCAACACCACGGAGCTGGTCATCTCTCCCTGCAAGGACTTCAAGCTCACCGCAAACTTCACCTACCGTCTCTACCAGTCGCGCAACACCTATCGCCAGACCCAGTTCTCATACAGGAGATATCCTGATGCCGACCTGGAATACTACACCACCGGCGCAGGACAGGATGAACTCACCGAGACCGTGAACACCTATGTCTACAAGTCGGGCAACGTCTACGGCAACTACGAGCACACCTGGGCTGAGGCTCACCACCTGACCCTCATGGCAGGTATGAACTTCGAGATGGGCAACACCAAGAAGGTCGGTGCGACCGGCCAGAACCTCCTCAGCGAGACGCTGAGCGACCTCGACCTCGTCGGCCAGACCTCCACGGGCGAAGTCATCACCTCGGTTTCCGGCGGTCAGACGCAATATGGATTGCTCGGCTTCTTCGGCAGGTTGAACTATGACTACAAGGGCCGTTACCTCCTTGAGATCTCGGGTCGCTACGACGGTTCGTCAAGATTCTCACCCGGCCACAGATGGGGCGTCTTCCCGTCTGCATCCATCGGCTGGCGCGTTTCGGAGGAACCGTTCTTCGCAAATGCGAAGAATGTCGTCGACAACTTCAAGATCAGGGCTTCATACGGTACGCTGGGCAACCAGGAGGTCGGCAATTTCGACTACCTGCAGAAGATTTCCATCGCCAACTACAGCTATACCTTCGGCGACGGCTCGGCTCTCCCGAAGAAATCCACCCTTTCGGCGCCTGTCGCTTCCGACCTCACCTGGGAGACATCCCATCAGTATGACGTCGGTTTCGACCTGAGCTTCCTCAGGGGCAAGTTCGACATCACGGCTGACGCCTACATCCGCGACACCAGGAACATGCTCACGCAGGGCAAGACCCTTCCGGCAGTCTATGGTGCATCATCTCCGAAGATGAATGCCGCAGACCTCCGCACGAAGGGATATGAGCTCGCAGTCAGCTGGAGGGACCAGTTCATGCTCGGCGGACATCCCTTCGGATACGGCATCAAGGGTACCTTGAGCAACTTCGAGAGCCACATCACCAAATATGACAACCCTACGAAGATCCTCTCCGACTACTACGAGGGAATGCGTCTGGGCGACATCTGGGGATTCGAGGTTGACGGACTCTTCGCAACCGACGAGGAGGCGAAGAAGTATACCAGCGAAGTGCTCGACTGCGGCTACATCAACGGCCGTATGACCGGCGGCTTCCTCGCCGGCGACCTCCGCTTCGTTGACCAGGCAACCCCCGTCTATGACAGCGAGGGCAACATCACGGGTTACGAGAAGGACGGAATCCTGGGCATCGGCAAGAACACCGCCGACGATCCGGGCGACCGCAAGATCATCGGCAACTCGCTTCCGAGCCTCCAGTACGGATTCACCCTCAGCGCGGACTGGCTCGGCTTCGACCTGAGCGCATTCTTCCAGGGAACCGGCAACCACTACTGGTATCCTGCAGGAATGAACATGAACTTCTGGGGTACATACAGCTACTCGTACGTTTCCTTCCTCCAGCGCGACTTCATCCAGAGGTGCTGGTCCGAGGACAATCCTGACGCATACTTCCCGCGTCCGCGCTCATATTCCGCGACCGGCGGCGAACTTGCGAAGGTCAACACCCGCTACCTGCAGAACATCCGCTACCTGAGGCTCAAGAACCTCACCTTCGGCTATACCATTCCGCAGAAGGCGACCCGCGTGGCCGGCATCGACAAGGTCCGTCTCTATTTCTCGGGCGAGAACCTCTTCTACTGGTCTCCGTTCAAGAAGAACTGCGAATATGTCGACCCCGAGTCCGCATTCACCCGCGACACCGGCTCTGCCAGCGCATATGACCACATAAGCTATCCTTGGCAGAAGACATTCATGTTCGGCATCGACGTAACATTCTAATTGGAGGACTGAAAAATGAAAAAGACATACATAATCATAGCACTTGCGGCAATCTGCCTCTCATCATGCCAGATTCTCGACCTCAAGCCCCAGTCCCAGATCAGTCCCGACGACTACTTCAAGAGCGAGACTGAGCTTCAGCTCTTCACCAACCCTCTCTATGACCTCTTCTCAACCGACTTCTTCGAGAATCAGAGCGACCATTTCATCAACATGAACCTCTCGAAGGAGATCCACGGCGGTACCTACCGCACCGTTCCCGCATCAGGCGGCGGATGGTCGTGGGGCACCCTGAGAAGGATCAACAATGTCCTGGCATACTCGTCCAACTGCCTCAACGAGAATGTGGTCGCGGAGTACAACGCGCTCGCAAGATTCTTCAGGGCATACTTCTATTTCGAAAAGGTCAAGAGATTCGGCGACGTTCCATGGATCGACACACCTCTCGACTCCGACTCCGAGCAGCTCTACGCTCCCCGCGACTCGCGCGAACTGGTGATGACCAGGATGCTTGAGGACATCGACTATGCCATCGCCAACCTCACGCCGGCCGTCAGCACCTACCGCGTGAACAAGTGGGCCGCACTGGCTCTCAAGGCTCAGTTCTGCCTCTATGAGGGAACTTTCCGCAAATATCACGGCCTGAATCTCGACGGTCATGACTACAACTACTATCTCGACCTTGCAGCGTCGTCCGCAAAGGAGATCATGGACAGCGGCAAGTACCGCCTGGCCAAGGACTATCTGACCCTCTTCGCCGAGGTCAACGCCGACGCGGGCGAGTACATCCTTTCCATCAAGTTCGACAAGGCCCTCGGCCTCAACCACAACGGTACCGCCTTTGCGACCATGCCCACGCAGGGCTGCCCGGGCCTTACCAAGAAGTTCGTCGACAGCTTCCTCATGAAGGACGGCTCGAGATTCACCGACAAGGATGGTTGGGACAAGATGTCGTTCATGGACGAGGTGGCCAACCGCGATCCCCGTCTTGCATGCCTCACGGTCACCCCTGGCTACAAGAGGATCGGCGGCACCGATGTCCTTGCTCCTGACTACGGCTCTTCCAACACCGGCTTCCAGCTCGTGAAGTTCGTGATGGACTGCACCCTTCCCGACGTCAACCGCGTGGACATGTCATACAACGACCTCCCCGTATTCCGTCTCGGTGAAATCTACCTCATCTATGCTGAGGCTCTCGCAGAACTCGGAACCCTTACGCAGGATGGCCTCGACGCTTCGGTCAACATTCTCCGCGACAGGGTGGGAATGCCTCACCTCGACATGGTCAAGGCCAACGAGAATCCTGACTGGTATCTCCTCTCGGAAGAATACGGCTACCGCAACGTCACTGGTGCCAACCAGGGCGTAATCCTCGAGATCCGCCGCGAACGTGCCATCGAGCTCGCCCAGGAAGGCCGCCGCTGGGATGACCTCATGAGATGGAAGGAGGGACTCTGCATCAACCAGAAGATGTACGGACCTTACTTCCCCGGCCCCGGCGAGTATGACCTCACCGGCGACGGAGTGGCCGACATCTGCCTCTACTCCGGCGACAAGCCGACTTCATCGGTCAAGACGATCGTGTTCCTCAAGATAGGTGTCCTCACCAACGGCGTGCTGCTCAGCGAGGGAACGTACGGTTGCGTCGATCCTCAGCAGAACAACCAGCACATCTTCGACGAGGCAAGGGACTACTTCTATCCGATTCCAATCGAGGACAGGACTCTCAACCCGAAGCTCACCCAGAACCCGGGCTGGAATGACGGTCTCGATTACTAACCCTAAAAACGACGAATCATGAAACTGATAAACAAATCATTGTTTACGCTCCTCACAGTCGCCTTCACTCTCATGCTCGCAGCAGGATGTCAGCCGGAGGTGGACACGACGGCGAACGCCGTCCTTACCGAGGATGAAGCTCTCACTTTCGACGCAAAGTCGGCAGCTTCACAGACCGTCTGGGTTTATGCTGACGGAGACTGGATCTCCGAAACCAGCGAAGGTTGGATAACAGTCTCGCCAAGCTATGGCTCAGGCAATACTCAGGTGACGATTTCCGTCGCCGACAACTACAATTCCGGAGAGATGGACGCTCCGCGCAAGGGCAAGGTCGTCTTCAAGGGCGCTTCCCTCGACCGCCGCGGAACGTTGACGATCATCCAGAAGGGTGATACATACAAGGGCGTGAGGGAACTTACGGTCACCGAGGTCATCGCGCTCGATGACGAGGCAGTGGCCAAGATTCCTTCGTCGCAGGTGATGGCCATCTCGATGAAGGGCTTCATCATCTCCGACGGCCAGTCGAACCTCTATGTGTCCGGCACGGCTCCGGTCAAGGCGGGCGACAACGTCTACATGAACGGAGCAAGGGCCACCATCAACGGCTATCCTGCCTTCATCCTCGACGAGTGCGAGGTCAAGAGCAGCGGCACGCCTAGCTATCCCGAGCCGAAGGCCGCTTCGCAGAGCATACTGGCGACCGGCGCCATCGAATATGTCAAGATCGACGGCTCACTTGTCGGATCCACGCTCCGCATTCCGGACCTTCCCGTGCGCGTTACCGTTGAGGACGCTCCCGAAAGCCTCGGACTTGCCGCTGTCGACCTCCACAAGGTGACAATGACGGGCTACTACGTGGGCTCCGCCTCATCGAAGTACTACATCGTCGGCGCGACGGTCAAGGACAACGGAAGCGACGACAGTCTCATTCCTTATCCTGCAAAATGGCTCGTCCGTACATCGGACATCAACTATTCGACTGCCACCTTCTCTGCCGAAGGCCAGATCGAGGCTGTCCAGGGCCTGGGCTACATCTCATACGTTCCGTTTGACCTCGAGTCGAGCAACGGCAACCAGAAGTTTGCTCTCGACGTCTCCGACAACAGCCCGCGCATCACCGGTCCATGGCCGGGCGACTACTGGCTCTTCACCGGCACCGGTGCAATCAAGGCCGGTTCGCAGGTGCGCATAGCATTCGAGAGCAGGACCTCCGCAACCGGACACAAGTACTGGCAGCTCGAATATCTCGACGGCACGGTATGGAAGGTTGCAGGCGAGGTCAAGACCACCAGCGACCCCGGCGAGGAGATCACCTACACCCACGCCATGAACGCCGACGGTTCGACCAACGTCCAGGTGGACGAGACGGTGAAGTTCAACAAGAACAACGAGCACTGCCTCTTCCGCTTCAGGTGCATGGCAAACTGGCAGGCCAACGGCTCCGGCAAGCTTGCGGCCCGCAACGGCGGTACCGCACGTCTGACCGTCACCGACACGTCGTCTCCTGACTGGCAGCCATCGATCTCCATCATCGTCGAAGGTGACGGCGTCGAACTGCCTGACAAGGACCCTGTGGTTTCCATCATCACCACATCCTCCGACCTTCTCACCTTCGAGGGCGCTCCCGCCGAGGCGAAGAAGCTCACCGTCAAGTCAGACCACGCATTCTCGCTCAAGTCCGACGTCGACTGGATCTCGTTCAGCGCTACCGAAGGCCTTGCCAACGAGTCGCTCGACATCATGGTGACCTGCCAGCCCACGACCCTCTCGGTGCTCCGCGAAGGCACGATCACCATCACCTCCGAAGACAGCAAGAAGATAGTCCATGTCGTCCAGAGCGCCGCAGGACAGGATCTCGATCCGTTCATCGGCATCTCGAAGAACAAGGCGTCACTCAGCTACAAGGAACAGGTCCTCAAGATCAAGGTCCAGTCCAATGTGGAATACCAGGTTTCCATCGACGCTCCTTGGGTGACGATTCCTCAGACGAGGGGCATCGTCAATGTCGAGGATCTGGAGATCGCCGTTGCCGCCAACGACGACGAGACAAACAGCCGCACGGCACACGTGGTATTCTCATACAAGGAAATAGAGACCGTCCTTACCATCACCCAGGATCCGAAGCCTGCCAAGACCAACGAGGTCCTCTTCGAGGATGACTTCAGCTGGCTTGCGGGCATGATCTCGGAATACAACGAGGCCAATCCGACGAACCACATCGGTGACTTCGTGACCGGCACCTATGCTACGATCTCCGATCGTTCCGGTGCGAATGCACCTAATGCATATACTGCTGAACCGTTCAAGAGCAAGTTCCCCGCCGCACTTGCTGCGGCCGGCTACACCGACCTCAACCCGAGCGCAAAGGTCATCTATCCTCAGGACACCTACCTCAAGTTCGGCAAGACGAGCGTCCACACCGGCATCTCGTTCATGCCGTTCGGCAAGGTGAAGGGCAGGACCGACGCCGAGCTCAGCTTTGACTGGGTACGCCACATCCAGGGTTCCGGCACGGTCGACCCCGTGACTCTCAAGGTATTCATCGAGGGCGACGGCGTGTTCGAGGCAACCGGCACGGCGGAGAGCCCCGACCTGACCACCGAGCAGGTGAACAACCAGGAGCCTTTCTGGACGAAGGTCAACCTCGCAATCAAGGGCGTCACCGCATCCACAAAGATCACCATCATCTCGAAGGAAGGTTTCGAAAGCCTGAAGACCAGTGGCGCACACCGCTACCACCTCGACAACATCCTTGTCGAGAGGACGGCTCCTGATGTCCTGTTCGAGGACAATTTCGATTGGCTTGCGGACATGATCTCGGAATACAACGAGGCCAATCCGACGAACCACATCGGTGACTTCGTGACCGGCACCTATGCTACGATCTCCGATCGTTCCGGTGCGAATGCACCTAATGCATATACTGCTGAACCGTTCAAGAGCAAGTTCCCCGCCGCACTTGCTGCGGCCGGCTACACCGACCTCAACCCGAGCGCAAAGGTCATCTATCCTCAGGACACCTACCTCAAGTTCGGCAAGACGAGCGTCCATACCGGCATTTCGTTCATGCCGTTCGGAAAGCTCCAGGAGCCAAGCGACGTCATCCTCAGTTTCGACTGGGTACGCCACATCCAGGGTTCCGGAAAGGTCGATCCCGTGACGCTCAAGGTCTTCATAGAGGGTGACGGCGTGTTCGAGGATACGGGCACAGTGATCAGTCCGGACCTCACCACCGCCCAGGAAGACGGCCAGGATCCCTTCTGGACCAACGTCTCGCTCGTGATCAAGGGAGCCACTGCCAACACCAAGCTTACGATCATCTCCCAGGAGGGCTTCGAAAGCTTGAAGACCAGCGGCGCTCACCGCTACCATCTCGACAACATCCATGTTGCCCGACAGTAGGGGAGCAGTTCATTGCAAAGAAAGAGGGTGGCCGTCCAACGGCCACCCTCTGTTGTTTTTGCCTTGTGGGAAAAGGGCAGAGGTCTGCTAGAACGGCAGGTCGTCCGCTCCTTCGTCGGTAAGGTCGTTGTTGGCGACAGGCTGAGTGAATGTCGGTTTCTGTTCACGGACGACGTTGCGCGAGGCAGCCTGGCCCTGGTCGTATGCTCCGCCTTCGGGCACGGCCTGGTCGCTGCGGCGTCCGAGCAGCTGGATCGTGTCGGCGAGAATCTCCGTCACGTATCTCTTCTGGTTGTTCTGGTCATCCCATGAACGGGAACGAAGCTTGCCCTCGACATAAATCTGAGAGCCCTTGCGGATGAATCTCTCCGCGAGGTCGGCCAGTTGTCTCCAGGCCACTATGGTATGCCATTCCGTCAATTCCTTGGTTTCGCCGCTGTTGCGGTCCTTGTACCTTTCCGATGTCGCCAGCGTGATCGTGGCGACGGACGCTCCACCTTCAAGATGTCTGACCTCGGGATCCTTCCCTACGTTGCCGACCAGTATTACTTTGTTTACTCCCATGATGCTGTAGTTTTTCTGATGGTATTTCTATGTATGCAAATATCGTAAATAATCCTTGATACTCCATCATAGCCTCAATGTATTTTTTTCTTTCATGTCTCGCGCCCTTTCCTTGAGGAATGAGTCGAGATTTCCGGAATTGTCCTTCAGCCCCAGTTTCTGTCGAATCCTGGACGATTTGTTGTAGAGACTGTTGACGTTGGACATGTTGTAGATGTAGCAGATCGTGCCGGCGGGGAAGCCCAGCAGGATGAGGCTGCAGAACTCCAGGTCGTCGGTCGTGAGCTCGCAGTACTCGTCCTTCAGGGCGGAGATGAGCCCGAACGAGATCGTGTCCGCCATGGGAATGAAATGCCTGACCAGGTTGTTCTCCAGGTTGGAGTCGGCGTGGATCATCTTCTTCAGCTTGTGGAGCAGGAGGGCATTGTCATCGGCGCTCAGCGAGGCGGCGTCGTAGAATATCTTCATGATGTCTGTCATGTCTCCCACAAGACACTCGGTCCTGCGGCGGTAGTCTTCATATCGCGATGCGATGTCGGTAATCTGGCGTGCGTGCCTGCGCCTTAGGACGTAGTTTCGGTTCATCAGGAGCAGGGCCGCAATCATGAGCAGTAGAATGATGGATGCCGGAATGATGATGTGGCTTCCGGCATCGCTGGACAACAGTGCAGCAAGCACTGCCGAATTAAGCAATGTCATTGTCGTTTGGTTTTTTAGTAATGGGCTACAATGAACCCAATGAATTCATTATGCTGAAGCTCGCCACGGCCTGTTTTTCAAGCCAGACCTCGCCGGGAACATAGCGGGGAGAAGAGATGACGGGGTCCTTGTAGTTCGCTTCAACGACGACAAAACTGTCGTCATTCTGAAATGATGACGCCTCCTTTATCAGCAACGGCAGGGTGTATATGACGAAGCTGCATCGTGAGACGACATCAGGTATTTCCTCAAGCCTTATTGCAGACATGCTCCCGCTGCGTCTGCAAAAGTCTTCTGCACGTTCAAAGTTCCGGTTCGCGACAATCACGCTGCGCCCCACATCAGACGCAGCCATTGCCGCGGCCTTTCCGGCTCCGCCGCATCCCACGACCAGCGTCGCAAGCTCGTCGCCCGGCACGGCCTCCTCGCGGAGGATGTGCTGCACGGCCCAGAAGTCCGTGTTGTAGGCCTTTATGCGCCCTCCCTTCTTCACCAGAAGGTTGGATGCTCCGATCATGGATGTGACGGTGTCCGCCTCGTCGGCGGCAAGGAAAGCCTTTTCCTTGAATGGCGCCGTCACGTTGACGGCGTCGAAATCCTTCCGGAAGATTGCCATGGCCTGCTCGAAATCCGGAGTTTCGACCAGGGTGTATGTCGAGGATGTCCCGGGGAATGCCTTCCGGAAGAGTTCCGGGCTCTTGCTGTGAGAGACCGGGTAGCCGATCAGACCGAACTTCATCTTGACATCCTGCGTTGGCGGACAGCCTCGAAGCAGAGGATGGCCGCGGAGACCGATACGTTGAGGGAATCCATCATTCCGTTCATCGGGATGCGGATGTGTGCCGTCGCACGTTCTCTCCAGAAATCGGTCAGACCCTTGTCTTCCGTGCCCATGACTATGGCGGTGGGCCGCACCATGTCGGTGTCGTAGTAGAGACGTGAATCCTGAAGTTGTGCCGTCAGGATGGCGATGCCCCTATCCTGAAGCCAGGCTGCGGCCTCCTGCGAGGTGCAGGCAATGGTGGGAACGGAAAACGCGGCGCCGAGCGATGCTCGGATGAGGTTGGGATTGTAGAGGTCGGTGAGCGGGTCGCAAACCAGCACGGCATCGACGCCGGCAGCGTCGGCTGTGCGAAGCACCGCTCCGATGTTGCCCGGCTTCTCCACGCTCTCGAGCACGAGCAGGAGAGGGGAGCGGCCGACGGAGAGGTCGGCGAGCGTGCGCTGAGGCACCTTCACCGTGGCGACTATGCCCTCGGTTCCGCCCCTGTAGGCTATCTTTTCGTATAGTTGCGGCGCGACCTCCGTGATGGCGGCCATGCCGGCCCCTTCGGGAAGGGGCGAAGTCATCAATTCGGGACAAAAAAAGATGGATTCGGGCACGAATCCACCTTTCAGGGCTCTTTCGAACTCACGTGAACCTTCGACGACGGCAAGACCCCGTTCCTTGCGCTCCCTGGACTTCGTCTGAAGAACGACAAGGTCCTTTATGCGCGGGTTCTGGGCTGAGGTGATCCTCTCCTGCATGGCTCGTCAGGTTCAGCGAACGAACTGTCTATTCCTGTTTTGCCTCGGCTCCTTCCTCGACCGCATCGCCCTGCTTGGGCGCTGCATTGCGCGGCTTCATCTGAGGGAAGAAGAGCACATCCTGGATGTTGCGGCAGTTGGTCATGAACATCGTCAGACGGTCGATGCCGATGCCGAGTCCGGATGTGGGCGGCATGCCGTATTCGAGCGCACGGACGAAGTCCTGGTCGATGAACATGGCCTCGTCGTCACCCTTGTCCTTGAGCTTGAGCTGCTCCTGGAACCTCTCGTACTGGTCGATGGGGTCGTTGAGCTCGCTGTATGCGTTCGCAACCTCCTTTCCGTTCGCGAAGAGCTCGAAACGTTCGGTGAGGTCCGGATTGTCCCTGTGGCGCTTCGTGAGCGGCGACATCTCGACGGGGTAGTCGATGATGAAGGTAGGCTGTATGAGGTTCTTCTCGCAGTATTCTCCGAAGATTGCGTCGATGAGCTTGCCCTTTCCCATCTCGGCGGTCACGGGAACGTTGAGCTTCTTGCAGGTGTCGCGCAGCTGCTGCTCGTCCATTCCGGTGATGTCGACGCCTGCATATTCCTTGATCGCGTCAAGCATCGGAAGCCTGCGGTAAGGCGGCTTGAACTCGAGGGTGTTGCCCCAGACGTCGAAGCTGGTGGTGCCGTTGATTGTGACGGCAATGCGCTCGAGCATGTTCTCGACGAACTCCATCATCCATTTGTAGTCCTTGTAGGCGACATATATCTCGAGGCAGGTGAACTCGGGGTTGTGGGTGTGGTCCATGCCTTCGTTGCGGAAGTCCTTCGCGAACTCGAATACGCCGGGGAAGCCTCCGACGATGAGTCTCTTGAGGTAGAGCTCGTTCGCGATTCGCAGGTAGAGGGGAATGCCGAGCGTGTTGTGGAAGGTTATGAACGGGCGTGCAGTCGCGCCGCCAGGGATCTGCTGGAGGATCGGGGTCTCGACCTCGAGGTATCCGTGCTCGTTGAAGTATTCCCTCATCGTGCTGACGATCCTTGTCCTCTTGTAGAAGATGTCCCTTGTCTTCGGGTTCACGATCAGGTCGAGGTAGCGCATCCTGTAGCGGAGCTCGGGATCGGCGAAGGCGTCGAACACCTCGCCTTCCTTCTCCTTGACGATGGGGAGCACGCGGAGCGACTTGCTCAGGACGGTGAGCTTCTTTGCGTGGATGGAGAGCTGGCCGGTCTGGGTGATGAATGCGAAACCTTCGATGCCGATGATGTCACCGATGTCGAGGAGTTTCTTGAAGACTGTGTTGTACATCGTCTTGTCTTCGCCGGGGCATATCTCGTCGCGCTTGATGTAGACCTGGATGCGGCCCTTGTCATCCTGCAGTTCGATGAATGACGCGGCTCCCATGATGCGTCGGCTCATCATTCGGCCGGCGATCACCACGTCGTTGAAGTTGTGGAGTTCGTTGTTGTATTTTTCCTTGATCTCGTCAGTCGTGGCGTTCACGTGGTACATCGGCGCGGGGTAGGGGTTGATGCCGAGTTCGCGAAGCTTTTCAAGCGATGCGCGTCTGTTGAGTTCCTGTTCGTTGAGTTCAGTCGTATCCATAATATGTAAGTTGTGTCGGCACAAAAGCCGACCATGTCACAAAAATACTTTATTTCCTTTATAAATCAAAACGGTCCCTATGCGAGGATGGCGTCCGCGAGCTCTTCCATGGCGGGGATGTCGGATTCCTTCATCCTGCTGCGGATGGTCACGGTGGGACCTGCGATCTCGACGTTCTTCATTGCGCCGAGCATGTCCTTCATCACCCTTCCTGCGGTCGGTGCCCAGGAGCCGTTTTCCATTATCGCGACGCGGCGGTTGGAGTAGCCCTTGATCTGGAGGCGGTGGAGGAACTCGTGCATCGGGGTGAAGAGGCCGCCGTCATATGAGGATGCCGCGACGACCATCACGCTGTGGCGGAACGCGTCCTCGACGTTCTCCGCGAAGTCGCTGCGGCAGAGGTCGCTGACCACGACGCGGCCGGCTCCCTTCGCGCGGAGGATCTCCGCGAGCTTTTCCGCTGCGGCAAGCGTGCCGCCGTGGATGGATGCGCATGCGATGAAGATGCCTTCAGTCTCGGGTGCGTACTTGCTCCAGGTGTCATAGAGGCCGACGTATTCGCCCAGGTTGTCTTCGAGAAGGGGACCGTGGAGCGGACGGATGGCTTTGACGGGAAGCTTGGCCACCTTTGAGAGCAGCGTCTGGACCGGGCCGCCGAACTTGCCTACGATGTTGAAATAGTAGCGGCGTGCCTCGCAGCTCCAGTCTTCGTCGTCACGTCCGTAGAAGCCGCATTTCGAAAGAGCTCCGAACTTGCCGAAGCCGTCGGCGCTGTAGAGCGCTCCGTTTGCCTCGTCGAACGAGACCATCACTTCCGGCCAGTGGACCATCGGCGCTCCGATGAACCTGAGCTTGTGCTCCCCAAGGTCGAGCATGTCGCCTTCCTTGATGACCATCGTCCTCTCTGCGAAGCCGGTGCCGCAGAAGAACTGCGACATCATCGCCAGGGCCTTCGCGCTCGTGACGAGGGTGAGGGAGGGATATTGTCCGAGAGCCCATGCGGCAAGGGCGGAGTGGTCCGGTTCCATGTGGTGGACCACCAGATAGTCGGGAGTCCTGCCTTCGAGAGCTTCCTGAAGGTTCAGCTTCCATTCTTCAGCCTTGCGCAGGTCGCAGGTGTCGAGTATCGCGACCTTCTCGTCGAGGATGACGAATGAGTTGTAGGAGATTCCTTCCGGAACTATGTACTGGCTTTCAAAGAGGTCGAGATCGGTGTCGTCGACTCCTATGTATCTGGTTTTTGCGTCAAGTGTTCTTGTCATGGTGCTTTCGTTTTGTGCTTAAAGAGGCAAAGTTAATAAAAATATGCACCTTTTTAGACTTGCATAGCATAAAAATAAAGCCTATCTTTGTGTGATTAAAAGGTAAAGAAGGCACTATAGATGATAAACGAGAAACAATGGACCGTGAAGGAGCAGGGCAATCCCGCAACCGTGAGACAGCTGTCTCAAGAGCTGGGCATTGACCACGTGCTTGCCAACCTGCTGGTGCAGAGAGGCATAAATACCTACTCCAAGGCCCTTGAGTTCTTCCGTCCGGACCTCTCCCGCCTTCACGACCCATTCCTGATGAAGGACATGGACAAGGCGGTCACCCGCCTGCGCACGGCCATCGAGCAGAAGCAGAAGATATTCATCTACGGCGACTATGACGTGGACGGCACCACTGCGGTGGCCCTGGTCTATTCCTTCCTGCGCAAATACACCAACCGCATCGAGTATTACATCCCCGACCGCTACGACGAGGGATACGGAGTGTCATACAAGGGCATCGACGATGCGAGGGAATGGGGGGCGTCGCTGATCATCACCCTCGACTGCGGCATCAAGGCCGTCGAGAAGGTCAAGTATGCCAACAAGTACGGCATCGACGTCATCATCTGCGACCACCATCTTTCAGATGCGGACCTCGGTCTGCCGCCTGCGGTCGCCGTGCTCGACCCGAAGCTCGACCGTGACACCTATCCGTTCGACGACCTTTCGGGTTGCGGCGTCGGATTCAAGCTCATCCAGGGCTATGCCCAGAGATACGGCATACCTTTCTCCGAAGTGCAGCCCTTCCTCGACCTGCTGGTGGTGAGCATCGCCTCCGACCTCGTCTCCGTCACCGGGGAGAACCGCATCCTCGCCCATTTCGGCCTCAAGCAGCTCAACGAGAACCCGCGCAAGGGACTGGTGTCGATCATCAAGCTCTCCGGACTCGAGAAGCACCGCATTACCATCGACGAGATCGTCTTCAAGATCGGCCCGCGCATCAACGCGGCTGGACGAATGGAATCCGGCCGCACCGCCGTCGACATGCTCACCGCACGCGACGAGGAGGAGGCGAAGAGCATCGGCGAGGCGATCAACGCACACAACAACGACCGCAAGCGCATCGACCGCGAGATCACCGACGAGGCCCTCAAGATGGTGCGTTCGATTCCCGGCTTCGCCGACAAGAAGTCGACCATAGTATACAACCCCGACTGGCACAAGGGCGTGGTCGGCATCGTCGCCTCGCGCCTTGTGGAGGCATACAACCGCCCGACCATCGTGCTCACCAAGTCCAACGGCGTCATCACCGGTTCGGCGCGCTCCGTGGCAGGTTTCGACCTCTATGCCGCGATCGAGTCCTGCAAGGACCTTCTCGAGAACTTCGGCGGCCACATGTATGCGGCCGGCCTGACGATCAAGGAGGAGAATTTCGACGAGTTCTGCACCCGTTTCGAGAACTGCGTGGCGGAGAAGATCAAGGACTTCCAGCTCACGCCGATCATCAACATCGACTCGTATCTCGACTTCAAGCAGATCACCCCGAAGTTCTTCCGCCTGCTCAAGTCGTTCCAGCCGTTCGGCCCCGGCAACCAGTCTCCCGTCTTCATCACCGAGAACGTCTATGACAACGGCAACGGCCGCAAGGTCGGCGCAGCGGACTCCGGCCAGCTGAAGCACCTCAAGCTCGAGCTCATCCAGGAGGACGAGCCCTATCGCCACATCTCGGCAATCGCCTTCAACCTCTCCGAGCATTTCGACCACATGCAGGCGGGCAATCCCGTCGACATCTGCTATTCGATCGCGGAGAACTACTACCGCGGCATCGCGAACATCCAGCTTCGCGTGAAGGACATCAAGGAGAAGGAACCGCTCTTCTGACGCCGCCCCGCAGCAAATCACTCATGTCTCAGAGCCTCTACCGGGTTCAGCCTCGCCGCGCGCACTGCCGGCAGCGAGCCTGAGATGATGCTCACCGCAAGCGAAAGCACCACCGCCGCGGCCACCCATTTCCACGGTATTGTGAAGGGGCCTTCCATGGCCATCGAGACGATGTTGCCCGCGATCGTGCCGAGAATGATCCCCACGACGCCTCCGGCCTCCCCGATGAGCACCGCTTCCTCGAGGAACTGCCTCCGGATCGAAGATGTCGGCGCGCCGACGGCCTTGCGGAGGCCGATCTCCCGCGTCCGTTCCCGCACCGACACGAGCATCGTGTTCATCAGCCCCGCGATGCCCGAGATGAGCGTTATCAGTCCGATGATGAGCGCCGCCGTCGACAGCTTCGAGCTTACCGACTCGAAGGTGCTGCGCATCGCGTCGCTACGGACCGTCTCGAAGTCAGTCGGAGCCGCAACCGGCAGCCGTCGGATGTTCCTGAGCAGCATGACGGCCTCGGCTTCCGCCGCTGCCTCGTCCCGTCCGGCGCGGGGCAGGACGGTTATCTCGAAGTCGGCCGCCTCGGCTCCGGAGCAGCGTGCGGCGGTGGTGTAGGGGATTATCAGGCTGCCGTCGGCTCCCGACGAGAGCAGCGCACCCTGCCTCTCAAGCCGTCCGACCACCGTGTACCTGCTTCCGCAGGCGGTGATGCACATGCCGATGGGCGATGTGTCGCCGAAAAGCTTCCGGCTCAGGTTGTCCCCTATGAGACAGACACTCAGGGCCCTGCCCATGTCCGAGGGCGAAAGGTTGCGCCCCTCCGCGACGGTGAGATGCTCGGCGCGGAGGCGGTTGCAGTCGGTGGCGGCGACCTTCACCGTCGGGTCGCTCTTCCGGCCCTGGAAGGAGACCTCGGCGCTTTGCGTGACGACGGCGCAGATGCTGACATCCGCGCTCCCGTATGCCTCTGCAAAGCGCGCAGCCTGCTCCTGCGTGATGCGCACCTCGCATGTGCGCACCTCGTCCTCGGCGGGAGGCGAACTGCGCAGGGTGAACGTGTCGGCGCCCATCTTGCCGAAGGCGCCACCGATCTGCTGCGAGAGCACGTCGATGGCCGTCTGGATCCCTACTATGGAGGTGATGCCGACGGCGATTATTGAAACTGTAAGAATGAAGCGGAGCCTGTTGCTCCGAAGGGCGTCGAACGCCATGTGGAACTCTCTCATCACGAATCTCTCCCGATGCTCCGGCCCCATCGTGCCGACCGACGGCCGGGATGCCGGATTGCGCATCATAAATCTCCTCAAAAGTAGGAAAATAAAATGGTTTGAGTTAACTTTGCGGCGCAAAATTTTGCGCAGATTGTTTCATTTACATTTTTAGATTCAATGGAAAAGAATTACAAGCGCCGTCCATCTGTGAAGAAAGACGGTGAGAAGAAACCCGTGAGGGCAGACAGAGACTATTCCCGCAGAAACACTTTCGGCGGTGACAACGAGAACGAAAGACCGGCACGACACCATGGACCGCACCGTGACGGCGAATCACACCACGAGGGCCGCCCCTACGGCGACCGTAGAGAACACGAGGGCCATCGCCCCGAACACAAACCTTACGGCGAACACAGGCCATACGGCGAACACCGTCCCGAGCGCAAGCCCTACGGCGAGCACAGGGCATACGGCGAGAACCGCCCCGAGCGCAAGCCCTATGGCGAGCACAAGCCTTACGGCGAACACCGTCCCGAGCGCAAGCCCTACGGTGAGCACAGACCTTACGGCGAGAACCGCCCCGAGCGCAAGCCCTACGGCGAACACAGGGCATACGGCGAAAATCGTCCCGAGCACAAGCCCTACGGCGAACACAAGGCATACGGCGAGAACCGCCCCGAGCGCAAGCCCTACGGCGAGCATCGCCCCGGACGCAAGCCCTATGGCGAGCACAAGCCTTACGGCGAGCACCGTTCGGACCGTCGCCCGTATCAGCCGAACCGCCGCCATGAAGAGAAGAACACCTTCGACGAGAGGGAGTCATACGGCAAGGCTGAATATTCCGAGCCCGCAAACTACTCTGCATTCAATCCCGACGACAACGAGTCCGTCAGACTCAACAAGTTCATCGCTAATTCGGGCATCTGCTCGAGGCGAGAGGCAGACCAGTTCATCCAGACCGGACTTGTCACCGTCAACGGCGAGGTGGTCACCGAGCTTGGCGTAAAGGTCAGGTATTGCGACGACATCCGCTTCAACGGCGAGAGGCTCAAGGGCGAGCAGAAGGTCTATCTCCTCATGAACAAGCCGAAGAACTACGTCACCACGCTCGCTGACCCGCATGCGGACCAGACCGTGATGGACCTCATCTCGAAGGCTGACTGCCCCCAGAGAGTCTATCCCGTGGGCCGTCTCGACAGGGCTACCACCGGCCTGCTGATGTTCACCAACGACGGCGAACTGGCAGAGAAGCTCACGCATCCTTCGTTCGGCGTACGCAAGATATATCAGGCGCATCTCGACAAGAACCTCAAGAAGGAGGACTTCGACGCAATTCTCGAGGGTTTCGAACTCGAGGACGGTGAGATCCACGCCGACGCACTGGCATACATCGACGGTGACATGGCACAGGTCGGACTCGAGATCCATTCGGGCCGCAACCGCATCGTGCGCCGCATCTTCGAGCATCTCGGCTACAAGGTGAAGGCTCTCGACCGCGTCTATTTCGCAGGCCTTACCAAGAAGAATCTCCGCCGCGGACAGTGGCGCTTCCTCACCGAGCAGGAGGTCGCCAAGTTCAAGATGAATTCATTCGAGTAAATCACCCGTCACATGGCTGAGAACGCTGAAAAGAAGCAGCACCGCGCCGGCTTCGTCAACATCATAGGCAATCCGAACGTGGGCAAGTCCACGCTGATGAACGCGCTTGTCGGCGAGAGGCTTTCCATCGTCACCAACAAGGCGCAGACCACGCGCCACCGCATAATGGGCATCGTCAACGGCGAGGACTACCAGGTGGTCTACTCGGACACGCCGGGCATACTCCGCCCGAGCTACCGTCTCCAGGAGAGCATGATGGACTTCGTGGACACCGCCATCGGTGACGCTGACATCATCCTCTACGTGACCGACGTCGTGGAGAAGGGCGACAAGAACATGGAGTATGTCGAGAAGCTCAGCTCCGTCGACTGCCCCGTCATCATAGTGATCAACAAGATCGACCTGAGCAACCAGGAGGATGTCACGGCCCTTGTGGAGCAGTGGCACACCATGGTTCCGAAGGCCGACATCTTCCCGGCTTCGGCGCTGCTCAAGTTCAATCTCGACACCGTCTTCGCCAAGATAGTGGAGCAGCTTCCCGTATGCCCGCCGTGGTATGACAAGGATACATTCACCGACAAGAGCATGCGCTTCTTCGCCTCGGAGATCATCCGCGAGAAGATACTTACCCACTATACCAAGGAGATTCCCTATTGCACCGAGGTCGTGATTGAGAGTTTCAAGGAGGGAGAGGACCGCTATGACATCGGCGCCGTGATCAACGTGATGCGTGATTCCCAGAAGGGCATCATCATCGGAAAGCAGGGCCAGGCGCTCAAGAAGGTGGCGACCGAGGCCCGCCTTGACATGGAGACATTTTTTGAAAAGAGAGTATTTTTGCAGATATTTGTCAAGGTCGAACCGAACTGGAGGGAGGATCGCAAGAAACTCAAGCAGTTCGGCTACATACTTGACTGACAGTAACCAAAACGATTCAGATGATTACCGACGATATTGACGATTACGAGCAGGACGAAGAGTTGGAGCGCGAAGGAAGCGAAGACGACTTCGAAGGGGATGCCGGCGAAATGCTGGACGAGGACAACGTCGAACAGGCCGACCTGGACAAGTTCGACAAGCTGGTCGCGGACGGGGAGAACAAGTACAAGCTCTCCGGAATGTACAAGGACTGGTTCCTCGACTATGCCTCCTATGTCATCCTCGACAGGGCGGTGCCCCACATCGAGGACGGCCTTAAGCCCGTGCAGAGGCGAATCCTCCACGCAATGAAGAAAGTCGACGACGGACACTTCCACAAGGTGGCCGGAATCGTCGGTGACACCATGAAATACCATCCTCACGGTGACGCGTCCATCAAGGACGCGCTCGTGGGACTTGGACAGAAGGACTACCTTGTCTCGTGCCAGGGCAACTGGGGCAACATCTTCACCGGCGACTCGGCGGCGGCTTCGCGATACATCGAGGCCCGTCTGAGCAAGTTCGCCCTCGAGGTTGCCTTCAACCCCAAGATCACCGAGTGGGTGCCTTCGTATGACGGCACCAATATGGAGCCGGTCGTCCTTCCGATGAAGTTCCCCCTGCTGCTTGCACAGGGAACCGAAGGCATCGCCGTAGGCCTGGCCGTCAAGATACTTCCCCACAACTTCAACGAGCTTCTCGACGCCTCGATTGCGGCGTTGAGGGGACGTGACTTCGAGCTCTATCCCGACTTCCCGACGGGCGGCCTGATCGACTGCTCGAAATACAACCGTGGAGTCCGCGGCGGCAAGGTCAAGATCAGGGCGAGGATCGTGAAGGTCGACAAGCGCACCCTCTCGATCACCGAGATTCCTTTCGGCCAGACCACCGAGAGCCTCATCGATTCGATAATCAAGGCCAACGACAAGGGAAAGATCAAGATCAAGAAGGTGGACGACATGTCTTCCGACAGCGTCGAGATCAACATACAGCTCCAGAACGACGTTTCGCCGGACAAGACCATAGACGCGCTCTATGCGTTCACCAACTGCGAGGTCGCCATCTCGCCGAACGCATGCGTGATCATGGACCGCAAGCCCCATTTCATGGGTGTCGACGAGATTCTCCGATACAATGCCGAGCACACCAAGGAACTCTTCGAGCGCGAGCTCAAGATACAGCTCGACGAGCTCGAGGGCGACTGGCATTTCTCGTCTCTCGAGAAGATATTCTTCGAGAAGAAGGTCTACCGCATACTCGAGAAGGAGGCGGAGTCCTGGGAAGACCAGCTCCAGCAGGTGGAGCAGGGGATGCTCAAGTACCAGAACCTCGTGCGCCGTCCGATCACTTCCGCCGACATCGCACGCCTCGTCGAGAAGCCGGTGCGCAAGATCTCGCGCTTCGACATCAAGGCTGCGGAGGAGAAGATCCGCGGCATAGAGGCCGACATCGACGAGGTGCGCAACAACCTTGAGCACCTTACCGACTTCACCATCCGCTATTTCCAGCAGCTCAAGAAGAAATACGGCGCAGCATATCCGCGCAAGACCGAGATCGCGACCTTCGAGACCATCCAGGCGGAGAAGGCGATCGCTGCCAACGCGAAGCTCTATGCCAACCGCTCCGACGGCTTCATCGGCATGGACCCGAAGAAGATCGAGAACGCGGAACTCGTCTGCGAGTGCTCCGACATCGCGGAGATCGTGGTCTTCATGAAGAACGGCCACTACCTTGTGACAAAGGTCAAGGACAAGGCCTTCATCGGCAAGGACATCATACACGTGGCAGTGTTCAACCGCCGCGACGAGAGGACCGTCTACAACGTCATATACCGCGACGGAAAGCAGGGGACCTATTTCGCCAAGAGATTCTCCATCACCGGCATCACGCGCGACAAGGAATACGACCTCACCAAGGGGACGCCCGGATCCTATGTCGTCTGGTTCACCGCCAATGCGAACGGCGAGGCGGAGGTGCTCAAGCTCAACTTCAAGCCGCGCCCGAAGCTCAAGAAGCTCGTGGCCGATTTCGATTTCGCGCAGCTCGCCATCAAGGGCCGCTCGTCGATGGGCAACGTCGTCACCAAGCAGAACGCCATCCAGCGCATAACCCTCAAGGCGAAGGGCGTGTCCACTCTCGGAGGAAAGGAGATATGGTTCGACACCGACGTCAACAGGCTGAACGATTCCGGCAGCGGCATCTATCTGGGAGAATTCGCGAACGACGACCTCATCATCGTCATCTGCAAGGACGGTACCTACTACACCACCTCATACGACCTGAGCAACCGCTACCAGGGCGACATATGCCGCATCGAGAAGTTCAATCCAGAGAAGCTCTACACGGTGCTCTACTATGACGGCGCGGCGAAGTGCCACTACGTCAAGAGGCTCAGCTTCGACAAGAACAACAACGTGCAGCGAGTCTGCTTCATCTGCGAGGAACCCGGTTCCAAGTTCGTCGACGTCAGCGACGACCGCTTCCCCCAGGTCGAAGTCACCTTCAAGGGAAAGAACTCCGGCAAGGAGCCCGAATTCATCGACGTCGACGAATTCGTGGAGAAGCGCAGCCTCAAGGCGAAGGGTCGCCGTTTGAGCACCATCCCCGTCGGCAAGGTCCGCTTCATCGAACCTCTGGAGAAGGAGATTCCCGAAGAGGAGCCTGAAGAGGAGCCGGTAGAGGAGGTTCAGGAGGTTGAGACCCCGCAGCCTCAGGTTGAGGAGAAGGAGCCGGAGACCGATGCTTCCCCCGTCGAAGAGGAGCCCCAGATCTCATACAACATCAGCGATCCATACGAACCGACGCTCTTCTGACGATGATAGCGGCTCTCACAGGATTCATGGCATGCGGCAAGACTACCTTCGGGAGTCGTGCCGCTCTTCTTGTCGGCTGGAGGTTCGTCGACCTCGACAAGGAGATAGCGGCAAGGCATGGCATGCACGTGCGCGAGATTTTCGCGACCTACGGCGAGCCATACTTCAGGAAGGTGGAGAGCGAGGTGCTCGAGGATGTCCTCCGTTCGGAACAGGACACGGTGCTCGCGCTCGGCGGCGGCACGGCGCTATCGGAGGAGAACCGCAAGCTGATCGCGAAATATGCCCGCACGATATGGATCAGGACATCGATGGACATAATATGGTCCAAGATCGGCAACACCGACAGGCCGCTGGCCAAGGGCAGGAGCCGTGAGGAGATCGAAGGAATGTACGCAAGCCGCGTCCCGCTCTACGAATCCGTGGCGGACGATGTCCTGGATGTGGATGTCCTGGACATGGACGACGTGACGGAGCGTCTCGCCGCCCTTATTCTGTCAGCGAAGGAACGGTGATCGCGCCCGGCAGGGCCTGCCTGATGCTCTCGTCAACCGACGGGGCTGTGCCGCTGATCGAAACTATGCTGTCGACGATGAACTTCGTGTAGCCGCGCCACGGCAGCGCGCCGAAATACTCCTTGTAGTGGAGTTCCATCGACTTTCCGCTTTCGGTCATGAGCCTGCGCGCAAGGGTTTCGTTGGCCACCGAGAACTCGAATTCATATGACTGGATGCTTCCGGCGGTCTTCGACCTGATTCCGGACTGGATGAGCTTGCCCTCATAGGTCTTGAAGACTATGCCCTTGTAGACAACGTAGTTCAGTTCTCCGCTCTTCACCCCCTCGCCAAATACGAAGTAGAACTTGAAATAGCAGAACAGCGCCAGAAATATGACCAGCGGTATTATGATTCTGAGCAGGAATTTCTTCATGATGCAGCTTTTTTGCAAAAATACTAAAAATCGGACAAGCCTGTCATGTGCAGGCTGAATCTAGAAGATGAAGCTTGAGATTCTCTCGACCGTGATGACAAGCAGCAGCGTCATCGAGACGACCCTCCTTCGGACGGAGCTTTCCGTTACCAGCGTAGCCTCATGCAGCATGATCGCGCACGGGAAGCAGAGCAGCAGGCAGAAGGGGAGCTTGTTGCACTCGATGAAGATGACGGGTACCGCCAGCATCAGGAACGCGAACACTATCACTATGGAGAACATCTTCTCCTTTATCACCTTGAATGTGCTGATGGCCTTCAGGATGTCCAGCACGGCGAGAACCGTCGCCATGAGCAGGAGAACCTCCCTGCATACCTCGGCGACGGAGAAGAAGAGCTTGCGCTCCGATATGGTCACCGTCCCGCTGAAGTAGTTGTAAGGCATATGGGACGCATAGTCGAAGTCGAAGGCGAGATAGCCGACGGCAATGAGCAGCGCGAAGGGGATGAGCAGCGCGAAGATGAAGGTGAAGACGCACTTGACTTTGTATTCCGTGCCGGTGACTGCGGCCACGAGCAGCGCGATGGCGAACCATATCATCGGCTGGAAGAATATCGACGAGCAGAAGATCAGGGCTATGGAGGCGAAAAGGTCGCCGGTGTTCTGCCCCTTTGCCCGGAACTTCACTATGAAGAAGACGGACCAGATGAAGAAGAGGGCCGCAAGGTGGAGCGGCGAGAAATAGACCGCGTTGGGGTTTGCGACCACCAGGATGCCGTAGACCAGCGGCAGGGAGATGTTGATCTCGCTCGAGAAGGAGTTCTTGAAGGCAAAGACGGACAGTGCGCAGAGGATGGTCGACGCTGCGGCCAGCACGGCAGACAGCGCGTTGTGTCCGAAGAGGTGCCCGCAGTCCACGATGTCCTCGAGGAAGACCATCGACGGCTGGTCCACCGGTTGCAGTTCAACGAAGAACGCGCTGATGTAGAGCACCAGGAGAAAAGCCGCCATCAGCGGAAAGAATCCGTTTATATGTCTGAAGAAGTCCAATTTTCCGTAAATTTGTGCAACAAAGTTAGCAAATAAATCGAACTGCACGATGGAAATTCAACCGATAGCGCACATCGAGAGCGACTTCCCGACCAAGTTCGGGATACCGCGCCAGAGCTCGCTCGCACCGTCGACGGTATCGACCGTGGTATTCGAGCCGGACTATCGCGACCCCGAGGCGGTCCGCGGCCTGAAGGAGTTTTCGCACATCTGGCTGATATGGGGCTTCTCCGATGTCCCGCAGGGCAAGTGGTCTCCGACCGTGCGCCCTCCGCGTCTCGGCGGCAATGTCCGCATGGGAGTCTTCGCGACGCGCTCGCCCTTCCGCCCCAATTCCCTCGGTCTCTCTTCTGTGCGCCTCCTCTCCGTCGAGGAGACCTCTCGCGGCGTCGAGCTCAAGGTCGCCGGCGCCGACTTGATGGACGGCACGCCCATCTTTGACATCAAGCCATACATCCGATATTCAGACCTTCATGAGGATGCCGTCGACGGCTTTGTCGGAAGCAACCTGCGCAGGCTGCTCGAGGTGGAATTCGCGCCCGAAGCGGCGGCGGAGATGTCCGAAAGCTGGCGCGCCACGCTTGCGGAGGTGCTGGCGCAGGACCCCCGTCCGGCATATCAGGACGACCCCGACAGGGTCTACGGATTTCCCTACGGCGGTCGCGAGGTGAAGTTCCGCGTCGTGGGCTCCCATCTGACTGTCATTTCGGTTGATTGACAAGATATTTTTATTAACTTTGTAAGTTATAGGTGCAATTCACAACCGTTGCTTATGAGTATCAACAAAGAATACGATGTGGTCATCATCGGCGGTGGAATAACCGGAGCCGGAACGGCGCGCGACTGCGCGATGCGCGGTCTCTCGACCCTCCTCGTGGAGAGGTTCGACCTTGCCGCCGGCGCTTCCGGAAGAAACCACGGCCTGCTTCACAGCGGGGCCCGCTATGCCGTGACTGATTCCGAGTCCGCATCCGAATGCATATCCGAAAACATGATTCTCCGCCGGATCGCGCGCCACTGCGTGGAGCCGACGGAAGGACTTTTCATAACTCTCCCGGAGGACGACCTTGAATACCAGGCCCGCTTCGTGGCATCCTGCCGTGCCGCCGGCATATCCGCCGAGGTGATCGACCCCGAACTCGCTCGCAGGATGGAGCCTTCGGTCAATCCCGACATCATCGGCGCGGTCAAGGTCCCCGACGGCTCGGTCGACCCGTTCCGCCTCACCGTAGCAAACGTCAGGGATGCCTGCATGCACGGCGCCGACGTGCTCACGTTCACCGAGGTCACGGGCATCGTCAGGGAGAACGGCCGCGTTTGCGGCGTCACCCTCCGTGATCACCGCACCGGCGAGGATATGCGCATCAACTCGCGCATGGTGGTCAACGCAGGCGGCATCTGGGGACAGCGCCTTGCCGAGATGGTGGGGGCGAAGATCAACATGTTCCCGGCAAAGGGAGCCTTGCTCGTCTTCGGGCACAGGGTCAACAACATGGTCATCAACCGCTGCCGCAAGCCTGCGGATGCCGACATCCTGGTCCCGGGCGACACCGTCTGCATCATAGGCACCACCTCGAGCCGTGTCCCGTACGACACGATAGACAGCGTCCGCCCGACTGCCGAGGAAGTCGACCTCCTGCTTGCCGAAGGCGCGAAATTGGCGCCGGAACTGGCTTCCACGCGCGTATTGCGCGCTTATGCCGGCGTACGTCCGCTGGTCGCCTCCGACGACGACCCGAGCGGCCGCAGCATCAGCCGCGGCATCGTGCTTCTCGACCACGAGGTGCGCGACGGCATCCCCGGCATGATCACCATCACCGGCGGCAAGCTGATGACATACCGACTGATGGCGGAGAAGGCGACCGACCTGGTCTGCTCGAAGTTCCGCATCGACCGCAAGTGCGCCACCGCGACGACGCCGCTCCCAGGTTCGGAGTCGGAGCCGTCATATGACGCAAAATCCGTCATGTCCCGCAAGGCGGCCGTGGGCCGTCAGGGCACCATGGCAAACTATATCGACTTCGACGACGACAACCGCGTGGTCTGCGAGTGCGAGAACGTCTCCATGGCTGAGATACGCTATGCGGTGGGGGCTTTCGGTGTCAGGACCCTACAGGAGCTCCGCCGGAGGACGCGTGTCGGAATGGGCACCTGTCAGGGCGCCTTCTGCATCGACAAGGCTGCGCGCGCCCTTGCAGAGGCGCTCGGAGACCCTTCGATGGAGAAGCAGCTCATCGGGGAATACCTGAGGGAGAGATGGGAAGGAATGTCTCACGTCTGCTGGGGTGACACGCTGCGCGAGGCTGAATATATGAGGAGGAAATACGCAGATGAAATTTGATGTTGTCATAATTGGCGGCGGCCTTTCCGGTCTGACGGCCGGCGTGGCATTGCTGCAGGAAGGTTTCAAGGTGGCCGCAGTGGCGGACGGACTGAGTCTTCACGAGACGCCCCGCGACGAGTTCCGTCGCCTGGGGGGCGTGCTGTTCCCGGGTGACCGCGCAATCGACGGCGAGATGGCGGGATGCCGCATCTCCCGCATACGCACGCGCAATTTCGGCGACTTGCCGCTGGAGGCCGACGCCTTCGTGCTTGCGACGGGAAAGTTCTTCAGCCGTGGGCTGGTTTCGACTCGCGAGACCATTTTCGAGCCGGTTTTCGGCCTCGACGTCAACTTCATTCCCGAAAGGGCAAAGTGGTGCGACATGGATTTCGCGGCTCCCCAGAACTTCGAGAAGTTCGGAGTGAAGGTCGACGGCAACTTCAACCCGTCGGTGGGTGGCCTGACTCTCGAGAATCTCTTCGCCACCGGCGAAATAGTGGAAGGATGCAGCAGCGTCGGAAGCGGCGCGGTGTCCGCAATAAAGGGAAACGCGCTGTGCGTTGCCTCAAAAGTCAAGGAGTGGCTGAATGAAAACAGATAACAACATACAGACGTTCGAACAGTGCCTCAAGTGCAACATATGCGCTGACGTCTGTCCGATGATGGCGGTCAACCCCGCATATCCCGGCCCGAAGCAGTCCGGCCCGGACGGGGAACGCTATCGCCTCAAGTCGCCTGTCTTCGTGGACAAGGCGCTCAAATATTGCCTCAACTGCAAGCGCTGCGAGGTCGCCTGCCCGTCCGACGTGCCGGTGGGCGACATCATACAGGCGGCGCGTCTCGCCTCCGCACCGAAGGTGCCGAAGATCCGCGACTGGGCCCTTGCAAGCACCGACTTCGTGGGTTCCGTCGCATCGTCGATGTCACCGCTGGTCAACAAGGTGCTCGGACTCGGCTTCACGCGCAAGACGATGGACGCGCTCTTCTCGATAGATTGCCACAGGATCTTCCCCAAATATGCGGGCGAAAGGTTCGAGAAGTGGTTTGAGCGCGAGGCTGCCCCCGCCCAGGAGCAGTTCGGACGCAAGGTCAACTATTTCCACGGCTGCTATGCCAACTACAACTACCCGAAGCTTGCGCAGGACCTGGTCAAGATACTCAACGCGGCGGGCTGCGGAGTGCGGCTGCTGAAGGATGAGAAATGCTGCGGCGTGGCGCTCATCTCCAACGGACTGAAGGAGAAGGCGACAGCCCAGGCACGCACGAACATCGACGCCATGAGGGCAGTCGAGGGACCGGTGCTCACCACGAGCTCGACCTGCACCATGACGATGAGGGACGAATACCCGCATCTTCTGGATGTGGACAACGCCGATGTCAGGGACCGCATCATGCTTGCCACCCGCTTCCTCCATCAGGAGGTCGAGCAGGGGAGGATGAAGCTCGCCTTCCGTCCGGAATACAAGCGCCGCGTCGCCTACCACACCGCCTGCCACATGTCCCGTCTCGGCTGGCAGTATTTCTCCGTCTCGATGTTGAGGATGATTCCCGGTGTCGAGCTGGTGGAGCTGGAGCAGAACTGCTGCGGCATCGCGGGAACGTTCGGATTCAAGGAGGAGAACTACGGATTCTCGCAGATGATAGGCGAGAAGCTCTTCGCCACCATCCGCGATGCCGCTCCCGACCTGGTCGCAACCGACTGCGAGACCTGCAAGTGGCAGATCGAGATGTCCACGGGCTTCAAGGTCGAGAACCCCATATCCATACTGGCAGACGCCCTCGACGTCGTCCAGACCCAGAAATTGAACAATGCAATAAAGTAAGATAAATGAAAGCTACCAAGAAATCCTTCAAGTACTGGCAGTGGAGGACCATCGTCGTCTCGATGATCGGCTATGCCATCTACTATTTCGTGAGAAAGAACTTCTCAGTCGCAATGCCGGGAATGACCGCCGAATACGGCATCAGCAACACCAGTTTCGGTATAGTCATCGCAATCGGATCGCTTGTCTACGGACTTTCCCGCTTCATCAACGGGTTCATCGTCGACAAGGTGAGCACCAGGGTCTTCATGGCCATCGGCCTGCTGCTCTGTGCCGCATCCAACTTCGCATTCGGCTTCGGAGTCGACCTGAGCTACTGGATTACCGGCGTCCACGAGGGACCCCAGTTCGTCAACATGCTCATCTTCGTGATGGGAGTCACCATCATTCTCAACCAGTACTTCCAGGGAATGGGCTATCCTCCATGTGCAAGGCTCCTTCCCACGTGGATCCATCCTTCGGAGCTCGCGACGAAGATGTCCATCTGGAACACCTCCCACTCGATCGGAGCGTTCTGCGCGGTGATCGTCTGCGGATGGGTGATGACAAGCTTCGGCACCGACATGAGCGGTGACAGCAGCGTAGTGGCGGCAATCGGCGCGAACCTCGCGGACAGCATCAAGGGCTGGGGCGACCTGAGCGCAGCCGACCAGACGACGCGCATAATGTCGTTCGCAAGCCACTACGGCGCGTGGAGATGGTGCTTCTGGCTTCCCGCATGCTTCGCGCTCGCGGGCGCATTGTGGATCTTCTGCCTGCTCAAGGACACGCCGCAGAGCGTTGGCCTTCCCGAGGTCGAAGGCACCCACACCGGCAAGGAGGAGACTGAAGGCAAGAAGGGCGCCCACAAGGCATTCCTCAGACACATGGTCTTCAAGAACAGGTGGGTCTGGACTCTCGCAATCGCAAACATATTCGTCTATGTCCTCCGCATGGGCGTGCTCGACTGGGGCCCCAAGTTCCTTACCGAGAACAAGGGCATGAGCATCCAGAACGCGGCCCTCTCGGTGGCCGTGTTCGAGCTTACCGCAATTGTGGGCACCATCTTCGCCGGCTGGGCCACTGACCACTGGTTCAAGGGCAAGGCCCACAGGATGTGCCTCGTCTCGATGGTCGGCGCAATCGTCTTCTTCGGCGGCTTCGCGCTCTTCCCCAATGCTCCGGCGGTCCTCTCCATCGCGATGCTCGCCATGGGCGGCTTCTGCATCTACGGACCGCAGGCCCTCATCGGCATCGGTGCGGCCAACCAGGCCACCAAGGAGGCTTCCGCAACCGCAAACGGCGTAACCGGCATCCTCGGCTATGCCGGCTCTGCACTTTCCGCTCTCGGAATCGGTATCATCGCTGACCACTTCGGCTGGAACGCGGTGTTCCTGACATTCATCGCCGTCGGCATCGTCGGCGCAATCGTCTTCCTCTCGATGTGGAAGGCTCCCCGCGACGGCTACGAGCGTTCTCAGAAGTTCACGGCACGATTCAACGCAGAATACGGGAACTGATGACTGAAGAACTCAAGGCGCGCCTGCGCGGCATCAGGCACATCGCCCTGGATATGGACGGAACCATATACCTGAGCACGACGATATTCCCCTACACGATACCCTTCCTCGAGAAGCTCGGCCGTCTGGGAATCACATATTCATTCCTTACGAACAACCCGACGAAGTCGCGTGCCGACTATCTCAAGAAGCTCGCCGGCATGGGCATACAGGCAACCGACGACGAGATGTACACCACCTCGCTCGTGATGCGCGACTACATCAAGTCCCACTATCCTGACGCAAGGCGGCTCTTCCTCCTCGGCACGCCGAGCATGAAGTCGCAGTTCCTCGAGGCCGGCTTCGAAGAGACCTCGGACGATCCCGACGACGTTCCCGACATAGTGGTCGTGTCGTTCGACATGACTCTCGAATACAAGCGCTTCTGCCGCGCCGCGTGGTGGGTGTCGCAGGGCGTGCCATACTTGGCGACCAATCCCGACAAGGTGTGCCCTACGAACGAGCGCACCGTGCTCATCGACTGCGGCTCCATCTGCAAGGCCATCGAATGGGCGACCGGACGCGTGCCGGACATCACCCTCGGCAAGCCCGCTCCGGACATGCTGCTGGAGATCCTCTCCCAGCGGGGAGTGGCTCCGTCAGAGGCCGCAATGGTCGGAGACCGCATCTACACCGACATCGCCATGGCCCGGAACGCCGGTGCCTTCGGAGTGCTGGTCCTCTCCGGCGAGACGACTCTCGAGGTGGCGCAGAACGCCCCGAATCCGCCCGACATCATAGTGAAGGACATCGAGGAACTGGGCAACCTGCTTGAGGAGGCGCGCAGATAGTCATGTCCGAGACCATGACGCCATATGCCATCGACCTTGCCACCTCCGGTGAAATGGAGATGTGCGGGGATGTGCATGCCGGCTTCCCTTCGCCGGCGGAGGACGTGCGGGAGAAGCTGGACCTCATCAAGCTCCTAGTGCGTCATCCGGCATCGACCTTCTATTTCCGCATCAGCGGGGTATCAATGGTCGACGCGTCGCTCGACGAGGGCGACATCGTCGTGGTGGACCGCAGTCTCGACCTCTACAACGACTGCATTGCGGTCTGTTTCATCGACGGCGAATTCACCGTCAAGCGTGTCAGCATCACGGAGAAGGAGGTGCTCCTGCTCCCGGCCAACCCGCGCTTCAAGCCGATTCCCGTCACCGAGGACAACCAGTTCCTGGTCTGGGGCATCGTGACCTATGTGATCAAGAAAGTCTGACCGGCGAGGTGAGAGATGTACGCCCTTGCCGACTGCAACAACTTCTTCGTCTCGTGTGAGAGAGTCTTCCGTCCCGACCTGAACGGAAAGCCCGTCATCGTGCTTTCCAACAACGACGGTTGCGCCGTGGCCCGCAGCAACGAGGCCAAGGCACTCGGCATCAAGATGGGGGCACCATTGTTCAAGATACGTGACATAGTGGAGAAGAATGACGTCGCCGTCTTCTCGGGCAACATGGCCCTCTACGGCGACATGTCGCGAAGGGTGCGCCTGACCCTTGCCCAATTCGCGCCGTACATCGAAGTCTATTCGATAGACGAGGCATTCATGGACCTTGAGGGGATGGACGACATCGATTTCGACCGCTTTGCGAAGGAGGTCTCCAGACAATGCCTGCGCAACACTGCCATACCCGTCTCGGTCGGCGTGGCACCGACAAAGACGCTGGCGAAGATTGCCTCGAAGCTGTGCAAGCAGTATCCCGCGCTCCGCGGCGGCTGCTATATGCATAGGAGCGAGGACATCGAGAAGGTGCTTCGAAAGTTTCCCGTGAGCGACGTGTGGGGGATAGGATGGCGCTCCGCCGTCAAGCTCAACGACATCCGCGTGAAGACGGCATACGATTTCACGCAGATGCCCGACTATGCCGTGCACAAGATGATGGGGGCGCCCGGGCTTCGCACGTGGAACGAGCTTCGCGGGGTTCCCTGCATCACCATCGACCAGATAATCGACGCAAAGCAGACGATATGCAATTCGCGCAGCTTCGCGACTGAGCTCACCACTGTCGCGGACCTCTCGGAGCAGGTGGCCAATTTCGCGTCGATGACGGCCGCGAAGCTCCGCAAGCAGGATTCGCTCTGCCGCCAGCTGATGGTCTTCGTATCAGGCAACCGCTTCAAGTCAAACCTGCCGCAGGCAAGCGGCAACCTGATGGTCACCTTCGAGGAGCCTACCGACAGCAGCCGCACCATAGTGGCCTCTGCGCTGCAGGCGGTGCGTGAACTCTTTTCCGAGGGATGCGCCTACAAGCGGGCCGGCGTAGTGGCGATGGACCTTTCGCGTCGCGGCGAAGTGCAGGGCTCGCTCTTCGCCTCTTCGACTTTCCGCGAGAAGGAGGCGAGGCTGATGGAGGCGGTGGATGCAATCAACCGCGCCACCGGCAGCGAGACGGTCCGCATAGCCGCCCAGGGCAGCGGCCGCATCCGCAACAACCGCGAGCATCAGTCGCCTCACTACACCACCTCATGGGATGATCTGCCGGTGTGCGTGATAAGGTGACGACTCCGATGCAACGCGCATTGCGCCTCGGCCGTTTCGTTTTTCGGGTGGAAATCGTTATTTTTGTGGAAAATCCGTCTACGATGAAGTTACTTGGCTCTGAAATACATCAGGCTGCCCGATATGCGCAATTGACGGTGGTGGAGAATAGGAGACTCGAACTCCCGACTTTCAGATTGCGAACCTGACGCTCTACCAGCTGAGCTAATTCCCCGTTGTTCGTTTGGCAAAATTAATCAAATTATCCTTGACTTGTAACTCAATCAATAAAATATGAAGAGAATATTGTTGTTGGCCTCATCGATTTTCATGCTCGTATCATGTTCCGACAAGGGCGAGGTGCAGAGCCGTGCCGACTGGATTGCGGATCAGATGAGGGATCCTGCGTCCACTCATGTGGTAGTCATCGCCCATCGAGGCGACTGGCGGAATTTTCCGGAGAATTCCATCCCTTCCATCAACTCCGTCATCGAGATGGGCGCTGACGTGATGGAACTCGACCTGAAGATGACCCGCGACAGCGTGCTGGTGCTCTCGCATGACCGCACCATCGACCGTTGCACGGACGGCAGCGGCAACGTGAGCGACTACACCTACGAGGAACTGCTCCAGTTCCACCTGAAGGACAGCTACGGCAACATGGTGGACACGCTCCACATAACCACCCTTCGCGATGCATTCCTCGCATGCAAGGACCGCATCTGCGTCAACGTGGACCAGGGATATGCCTTCTACGACCAGGTGCTCGCGCTCGCCGAGGAACTTGGCGTGACAGACCAGATACTCATCAAGAGCTCCATTCCCTGGAGCCGCTCGGACGAGACGATGTCGAAACATGAACACAACATGATGTTCATGCCAATAATCAACCTCTGGCAGCCTCAGAAGGTCGAGTGGCTGGACGAGTATCTAGAGGAGGGCAGGGTCCCCATGGCATTCGAGATATGTTTCCGCCAGTGGGATGACGGAATGTTCGAGGATTACGCTTCGCGCATCATCGCGGCCGGCTCGAAAGTCTGGGTCAACACCCTCTGGCCGAGCATCAGCGGCGGTCCCGGCACCGACGATGCCACAGCCTGGGGCGGCGAGACGCCGGACCCCGACTCGGTCTACGGACCGCTCCTTGAACATGGAGTGTCGATGATCCAGACCGACAACGCGGCCGAACTGCTCGGCTGGCTTCGCGCCCAGGGCAGGCACGACTGAGAAGGTGGCCTATTCCAGTGCGGGGGCGACGGGACGGCCGACGTAGATCTGGGGCTGCTCGACTCCGAGGAGCTTCAGGACCGTTGATGCGACATCGTACTGCATCATGCTGTAGTCGTCGAAACAGACGCCTTTCCTGATGCCGGGGCCCTTGATGATGAAGGGCGTCTCCATCTCGTCGAGGGTTATCTTTCCGTGGCCGGTGTTGATTCCGCCGTGGTCGGCGGTGACGATTATGACGCTTTCGTCAAGGATTCCCGCCTCGGCGATGGCCTCCACGATCTGCTTGACGCAGGCGTCCTCGCTCTCGAGGACTTCGATGTATTCGGGCGATGCCCAACCGGAAGAGTGGCCGACATGGTCGGGATTGTCGAAGATGAAGGCCGCGAGCATCGGCTTCGACTCCTTGATGTATTCGGCGGCCATCCTTGTCATGTTCTCTACCTCAAACGATGGAGTCTGTGCGAAGTGGCTGAGTGAAAGGGTGTCGATGAGGTACTTGATGCCGACCCAGTCGTAGATGCAACCTATCTCGGCCTCGGGATACTTGTCCCTGGCAAGCTGGAACATCGTCGGGAAGATCCCGTTCTTGAACTCGAACCTTTCGGGAATCTCTGGAGTCCTCGAACCCCATGTCGTGTAGCCGTGTACTTCGGTCGGCACGCCCATGAACATCGATGCCCAGTTGACTGCACTGGATGATGGCAGCACGGAACGCTTCTTGACGGTGTAGGAACCCTCTGCGGCAAGGCTCTTGACGAAGGGCATCTGCGCCATCTCATATCCGACGGAACTCATGCCGTCGAGTCCGATGAGGAATACGTGTTTTACGGGTGAGTGTCTATGCGCCGGCTGGCAGGAGCAGAGCGCGAGGGCGGCGAGGACCGCGATGAGGACTGGGATTTTTTTCATAAGTCGGGTAGTTTCAGATACTGATACAAAGATACGAAATTGTATTTTTTGTAAATTTGCAAAAACCAACTTAAATCTACCATGACCAGAAGAGACATGCTCAAGGTGAGCGGCGCCGCGGTTGCCGCCACTTCAATTTTGGGGCTCAACGCATGCGTGAGCGAGGCAAAGAACGCACCTGGCGGAAGCGGTGCAAAAAAGAAAGTGCTCGTCATCGGAGCTCATCCGGACGATCCGGAGACCGGTGCGGGCGGCACGATGATGATGCTGCGCAAGATGGGGCATGACGTGACCAGCGTCTATTTCACCAGAGGCGAAAGGGGCATCAAGGGCACCGAGCTTGACGAGGCGGCCCGCATCAGGACCGCAGAAGCAATCGAGGCCTGCAAGATAATGGACGTGAAGCCGTTGTTCATGACACAGATCGACGGCGACTCACAGATCAATGCTGAACGCTATCAGGAGATGCATGACCTGATCAACGAACAGAAGCCTGACGTGGTCATCACCCACTGGCCTATCGACAGCCACAGGGACCACGTGAACTGCTCTGCGCTGGTGCTCGACGCATGGCAGAAGCTCGGCGAGCCGTTCGAACTCTATTTCTTCGAGGTGTGCGCCGGCAGCCAGACCAGGCACTTCTTCCCGACGGACTTCGTGGACATCACACCCGTCCGCGACCTCAAGGTCAAGGCGACGTTCTGCCACAAGAGCCAGAGGCCCGAGGCATGGTACGAGGAGGAACACGGCCTCATGGACGAGTTCCGCGGCATGCAGTCAGGCGTGAAGTACGGCGAAGCCTTCGTAAGGTTCCACCGCAGCAAGGCGTCGGGCAGCCTGCTTGACATCAAGGCCGAGTAGCGGCAGATTGATGGGCAAAATAAGAATCGGAGCAAGGGCAATGGCCTTTGCTCCGATTTGCGTAATTGGCGGAACGCTATTTCAGCGTGACGGATGCCGTGGTGCGGATGTCGTCAGAAGCGCTTCCGATGAGGATCTCGAATTCGCCGGGTTCCTTGACCCATGAGTGCGAAGCCTCGTCGAAATAGCTGAACGCCTCGTCGGTGAGAGTCCAGGAGATTGTCTTCACCTCGCCGGGCTCGAGTTCGACCTTGGCGAATTCCTTGAGTTCCTTCACGGGCCGGTCGACGCTGCACTCGGTGTCGGACACATAGAGCTGCGCAACCTCGGCGCCCTTGACGTTTCCGGTGTTCTTGATGCTCACGGTGACGCGGACCTTGCCGCCGGAGACGGAGGCGGATGCCTGCGTATATTCGAACGTCGTGTAGCTCAAGCCGTGGCCGAATGCGAACAGCGGCTCGATTCCGCGGCTCTCATACCACCTGTAGCCGACGTAGATGCCCTCGTCATAGGTGTTGACTCCCTTGGTCGGGAATGCCTTGCCCTGCCAGTGGGCGGGACTGTCCTCGAGGGCGCGGGGGAAGGTGAAAGGCAGCTTGCCCGAAGGGTTGACGTCGCCGAATACGACGTCGGCAAGGGCGTGGCCTGCCTCGGAACCTGCATACCATGCCTGGAGGATGGAAGGCACCTTGTCGAGCCATGGCATTGCAACGGCGTTGCCGCTGACCAGGATGACCGTGAGGGCGGGATTGGCCTCTGCGAGTGCCTCGATCACCTCGTCCTGTCCGTACGGAAGTCCGAGGGAGAGGCGGTCGGTGCCCTCGCAGTCCTGGTTCCTGTCCTTGTTGAGGCCGCCGATGAACAGCACCGCATCGGCCTCGGAAGCCATCTGCACTGCCTCGGCAATGAGCTCTGCGGAACTTCTGGAGTCTTCGAGCACGACCGTCTTCAGTCCGTCCTGTGCCGTGCCGGGGCTTCCCACGTATCCGCGTGCATAGAGGACTTCACATTGAGCGCGCTCCATGATGCCCTCGAGAGGGGAGACCTCCCGCTGAACCTTCAGCGACGATGAACCGCCGCCGACGGTGAGCGGCTTGATTGCATTCTCGCCGACGACGAGGATTTTCCGTGCATCTTCCTTTATCGGAAGCACGCCGCCGTCATTCTTGAGCAGCACCATGCCGCCATCGGCAATCTTGCGCGCAGCGGCGTAGTGCTCATCCGAGCAGATGGCACCGAAGGGCTTGTCCTTGCGCATCGCGGTGCGCATGATGAGCTTCAGCACGCGGCCCGCCTTGTCGTTGAGCACATCCTCTGAAGCGCGGCCGTCATTGAGCCGCTCGAGATATGCATCGGCAAGGTAATACATGTTGTAGGCGTTGGTCGCGCCCATGGTCATGCCGTTGGTCCAGGTGCCGAACTCGAGGTCAAGTCCGCTCTCGATGGCCTCATCGGTGTTGCTGACTCCGCCCCAGTCGCTTATCACGGTGCCGTCGAAGCCCCATTCATCCTTGAGGATGCGCTTCGTCAGGATGGTGTCCTGGGAGACGTGGCGTCCGTTGTAGAGGTTGTAGCTGGACATTATCGACCAGCTGCCGCCTTCCTGTACGGCTGCCTTGAAAGCCGGAAGATAGATCTCGTAAAGCGCCCTGTCGGAGATGCGGATGTCGGTGGTGTGCCTGTGCGACTCCTCGTTGTTGAGGGCATAGTGCTTGACACAGGTGGCAACGCCGTTCTTCTGTACGTTCTGGACGTAGGGGACGACCATTCGGGCGGCGAGGAGCGGATCTTCGCCCATGTACTCGAAGTTTCGCCCGTTCAGCGGGGTGCGGTAGATGTTCACGCCCGGGCCGAGCAGCACGTCCTTCTCGCGGAAGCGGGCCTCTTCTCCGATCGATTTTCCGTAGAGTGCGGCCATCTCCTTGTCCCAGCTTGCGGCGAGGCAGGTGAGGGCAGGGAATGCCACTATCGAGTCATTGGTCCAGCCGGCGGTGCTCCATTCGTCCCAGAGGACTTCTGCGCGTATGCCGTGGGGGCCGTCGGCGCACCACAGCTCGGGGATGCCGAGGCGCGGCACTCCGGCAGAAGAGAACTTGCTCTGCGCATGGAGCAGCGCAACCTTCTCCTCGGTTGTCATTCGGGAGAGTGCATCCTCGACCCTTGCGTCGAGGTCCGCGCTCTCATCTAGGTACAGCGGGCAGTCGTTTGAGCCTGTGCCGGTGCAGGAGACCGCAAGGAGGGCCGCTGCAAGGATGATCGGAAGGATATGTTTCATTTTAAGTTCAGTTGTTCAATAAAAGGGATGATATGTAGCTTTCCTGCTTGATGCAGTTCGCCTTGCGGCTGTTCTGCGCATAGTCCATCAAGGCCTTCAGCGCGAGTTCCTGGTCCGGTCTGGCCTCGCGGATGGCGGCGAAGGTGCTCCGGTCCGCCTCGGCGAACTCCACGACGGCATCCCAGCCTTCAGGACGTGCGATGCCCATCCAGCAGGAGTTGTCGATCTTCTTGTAGGGCCAGAAGGTGTAGCCGATGTTGTTCTCCTGCATCGCGCGGCAGAAAGCCTCCTGCCACTCGTCGGAGTTGTGGCCGATCTCGCCCATGTACATCGGAAGCCCGGTCTTGTCACGGAAGTCGATGAAGCTGCGGATCGCGTCGGCAGATGCGCCTCCGCCGTAGCGGTGGCAGGTGTACATGATGTTGTCGTCGAATGTCCAGTCGGTGAAGTTGTCGAAGCGGCTGTTCCACTGCGGCCCGCCGAGCAGGATGATGTGGTTGCGGTCAACCTTGCGGATTGCCTGGACGGCCTTCTTGTAGAGGGGCTCGAGCTTCGGGTTGAAGTAGTCCGCGTCGAAGTAGGTGGCGATGGGCTCGTTCATCAGCTCATAGCCCAGGATTGTCGTCTCATTGCGATAATGCTCCGCAATCCTTGTCCAGATGTCGCAGAAGAGCTCCTGGCTCCTCTGGCTCTCGAAGAGCCAGGGATAGCCGAAACCGTCGTCGATGTTGTCTCCCGTCTGTCCGCCCGGGGCGTCGTGCATGTCGAGGATGAGGTAGAGCCCGGCGGCGCGGCACCATTCGACAACGTCGTCGATCCGCTTGAAGCCGTCCTGGTCGCCGCTCAGCCCCATGTAGTCCTCGTCGGTGAAGAGACGGTAGTTGAACGGAAGTCGGATGGTGTTGGCTCCGCACTTGGCAATGAAGCGGATGTCATCCTCGGTGATGTAGTTGTCCTTGAATGCCCTCCAAAAGTCCGCAGTCGCGTCCGGCCCGACCATCTCCTTGAAGCACAAGTCGATGAGCGTGGCGGAGTTGGTCTTCCGAAAGCCGAACATGTATCCTTCGGGGTTGAGCCAGTTGCCGAGGTTCGTGCCCTTGATGAAGAGGGGAGTGCCGTCGGGGCGTATGATGTCCTGTCCCTGCACGCGCAGGAATCCTTCCCCGGTTTCTTGGGGGCTGCAGCCCGCCATCGCGATGACGACGAGCAGGATGGTCAGGAAATGTTTCATAAGTTGGGAAGATTTTGGTTTATCCACTCGAGCCTCGCATTGTAGAAGCTCTCGAGGTATTCGACTTCAGCATCGTAGCTGCCCGTCACCTTGACGTTGGGCCAGACATACTTGCCGAGAATGTTCCATTTCTTGAAGTTGCTTGTCGGAGTCCCGCCAAGTTCCGCCTTGGCCTTCTCGATGTATTTCGGGACGTCGAGGAGGGAGGGGTAGACCTCGGCCCATCTGGCCTTGACCTTTGCAACGAAGGCCGGATCCTGGAACAGCCTCCAGTACCAGCCGCTGTTCTTGGTCGAATTGGTACCGTAGTCCTTTATCCACCAGCCTGTCGGACCGTTGCCGTTTCCGGGGAAATAGTCGGCGTTGCCGAACGCCAGGTCGAAGTCCCACTGATGGTAGAAAACGAGTTTTCCGCCGCTGCAGAGCGTCAGGAAGGAACTTTTTCGCACGTTGCCGTCAATGTCCTTCGAGAGTTCCTCGATGATGTAGTTGTCCACGAAGGAGTCCACGTCGATGTAGGCGGCGTAACCCTTGTTCGGGTCCTTGAACGAGGACCCGAACAGGGCCGTCTCGAAGTCCTTGAAATACCCCTTGACAAAGTTCATCTGTTCCGTGCTCGGCTCTCCGGGGTGCTTGACCTGGATCGGAACACCTTTGGACGTGTAGAACCAATAAGTCTCGTCTATGTTCTGCTCTATCTCGAGATACCAGTCCTCCTTGCCGATGTTTACCTTCTCCTTTGCGACTTCCTTGTGCTCGAAGAGGTCATATACGCCCATGTAGACGTTGTTGAGGTAAAGCTCGACCTGGCGCGAGCGCGGCGTCCACGGGAAGTTAAGGATGCGCGACACCTGCATTGCCGTGGTGTTGCGCAGCAGCGACTTGTCGGCATAGTTGGCCAGCAGGTCCCAGTCCTTGTTGGCGGGCATTCCGAGCAGCGACGCCTTTTCCGACAGCTTGATGCGGTAGGGTTTCTTGGGCATGTTCCACGTGCTCTGGCCGCGTCCCTTTATCTGCCCGCTGGCGGAAAGGTTCATGATGTCGGAGTAGTGGGAGTCGGGATCCTTCACGACGATCTGCATGTCCTTGTAGGTATCCTTGCTTATCGAGCCTGAACCGCATGTGATATGGATCGTCGGAACGGTGAACGTCTGCGGGAAGAACGTCTCGTTCATCTTCGGAAAGTCGATGACGTTGCCGTTGGAGATGAACATGTGCAGTCCCTCGTCGTCCACGTAGAGGTAGACGGGTTGCGCCTCCTCGTCCGAGAGTCCCTTGTGGTAGCCTATCTGCGTCTTTTCGCCGCTTATCAGCCAGCATTTGCCGTTGTCTGCCACGCAGATGGGAGGATGACCGCCCGAAGTGCAGTCGTGCACCTCCAGGTCGGAATGCCGTAGGCTCAGCGTGCCGCCGCTGAAGGTCAGCAGAGTGGTTATCTCCATGCTCTTGCAGGAGACGAACTCCTGCCCGCTGCGGTAGATGCCCAGCAGCGCAATGTAGCCTTCCGGTTGCACGGGCGGATAGCTTACCTCCATCTCGTCGCAGGCAAACGCCAGCAGCATTGCGGCCGTTGCGGCAGCAATCATCCTTATGCTCAGTGACAATTTCATTTACTGTTTGCGAAACACTCTGACATAGTCAATCTTCATCGTCGCAGGCAAGGCGTTCTCGTCGACTCCGGCATATCCGCCCCAGTCCCCGCCCCAGGCGAGGTTCAATGTCAGGTAGAAGACCTTGTTGAAGGGCCAGGTGTCGTTGTTGCCGGTCTTGTCGTTGTCGAAGCGCAGAAGCTTTACGCCGTCCACGTAGGTCTGGATGTAGTCCGCCGTCCATTCGAGGGCATAGGTGTGGAATCCGCTCTCAGCCCCGTTGGTCTTGCGGCTGGCGGTCTTCTGCGTGTTCTTGGTGTGGTTGTACGACTTGGTGTGGATGGACGAGGATGTGAAGTTGGCGTCCACGCCCACCTCCTCCATGATGTCGATCTCGCCGCACTCAGGCCAGCCGAGGCTCTGGTCGTTCGGCATCATCCAGAACGCGGGCCACGTGCCCTTGCCCTTCGGAAGCCAGATGCTCGCCTCGAACCAGCCGTAACGCCAGGACTCGCGTGAGTTCATCCTTGCGGAGATCACCTGTCCGGTGATGTCGGTCTTGTCGTTGAACTTCTTGTTTCCGAGGTACTTCTGGGCCTTGATGTGGAGCGCTCCGTCCTTGACGTAGGCGGTCTCGTATCCGTCGAACGAACCGCCCGCGACATAGTACTGGAGCTCGTTGTTGACCCAGCCCTTGTTCCAGTTCTCGAACTTCCAGTTGTTGGCGTTCACGCTGGCGCCGTCAAACTCGTCGTGCCATACGAGCGTATAGCCGTCCGGTGTCGGTATCGTCGGCTTTGCCGCGGCCTCCTGCGTGAGGGCCACCTTGTGACGGGTCGTGCCGACCTTGATGACCACTTCGCCGGAACGCGGTTCCTGCTTGATGTTCTCGTCGACCGTCACCTTCACCGTCCCGGATTGGGACGGTGAATATGCCGGATCGACCTTCGTCACCCAGGAGTCATTGCTGTAGGCCTCGAACGGTCCGTCCGCCGTGACTTGAAGGGATATTGTCTGCGCCACCGCGGAGCAGGTGAGCTCCGTGGGCGAGGTGACGATGTTCGCCTCCTTGCCCGGCTTGTCCGGGTCGTCGCATGACGAGGACGTGAAGATGACTGAAGCCAGGACTATGGCAATGAGAGGGTGTTTCATGGCGTATTACTTTTCGTAAAGGTGAATGTCCTTGATTTCGACAGTCGAGCCTGCCGGAGTGCGGCCAAGGTCGACGAAGAGGGCGATCTTGTCGTAGTCCACGTTCGGCGCGATGTCAAGCTTGGAGAACGTGATGTCTTCGTATGCCTTGAGCTGCACGTTGTTCTCGTAGAAGAACGCATTTTCGTTGTCGTTGCCTTCCCATGCGAGCTTGACGGTGCAGACGCAGTCGGACGATGAGTTGATGACGACGCTGAAATCGTATTTCTTCTCCGCGAATGCAGGTGCGTCGAGGATGAAGTGGGTCTGTCCCTGCCATTCGCTGCCGCCGATCTCGGCGGGCATCACGAAGCTCCATCCGCCGTTGATCGTGGTGGTCTCGGGGTCACCGATCTGTCCCCATCCTGCGTTGGCATACCAATATACTATGGAAACTTGTGTGTTGTCCCAGATATCCTTCGGCTCGACGACCTCGATGAGGCTGATGTCCTTGATTTCGACAACGGCGCCCGCAGGGGTGCGGCCGAGGTCGACGAAGAGGGCAAGCTTGTCATAGTCCACGTCGGGGGAGACAGGATACTGCACATAGACCACATCCTCGTATGCCTTCAGCTGGACGTTGTTGTCATAGAAGAATGCATGTTCGTTGTCGTTGCCTTCCCATGCGAGCTTGACGGTGCAAGGACAGTCGACAGAGCTGTTGATGGTGACCTTGAACTGGTACTTCTTGTCGGCTGACACTGCTGCCGGCATTACGAAGTGGGTCTGTCCCTGCCACTCGCTGCCGCCGATTTCGGCCGGCATCACGAAGCTCCAGCCGCCGTTGATCGCGGAGGTCTCGGGGTCTCCGATCTGTCCCCATCCTGCGTTGGCGTACCAATACACTATGGAAACTTGCGTGTTGTCCCAAAGTTCCTTGCCGGTGACTACGGTTCCGCCGCCACCGCCGCCCTGAGGCTCCTGGTGCTCCTGGAGACATACGTCGTTGATGTTGATCTCGGTGCCGGCAGGAGTGCGGCCGAAGTCGAAGAACACTGCCACCTTGTCGTAGTCGGTGTCCGGTGCAATCTTCGGCATCTTGAACATGCAGTCCTCGTATGCGGTTACCTTGAAGTCGTTGACATAGAAGAATGCGTGCTCATTGTCGTTGCCCTCCCATGCGAGCTTCACCGTGCAGACGAAGTCGCTGGAGGCGTTGATGGTCGCGCAGAAGTCGTAGAGCTTGTCCGCGGAGACTGCGTGGTCGATGGTGAAGTGGGTCTGGCCCTGCCATTCGCTGCCGCCGATGCCGTCGGGGATCGTGACCTTGAAGTCCTTCTGGTCGCCGTTGAGCCATTCGTATGAGGGATCGGCAATCTGGCCCCAGCCGCCGTCTGCATACCAGAACACGATGCCGAGATCCGAATTGAGCCAGAAGTTGGTCGCAGCGTTGTTCACGTCATAGAATGCGCCCTCGTCCGGTACGTCGGGGTTGTCGGAAGGAAGCACCGTGCCGTCATCTACCGAATGGTCCTTGAGGACGATGTTCTTGATGATCATCTCGGTTTCGTTGCGGCAGCCGCCGAAGTCGAATACGAGCTTGGTGTTGGCCGCGTCGATGCCCTTCAGGTCGGTCAGATAGAAGACATGGTCCTCGAATGCATTGACTGCGAAGCTCTCGGCGAAGAGGAAGTTGCCGTCGTCGGTGTTGTCCGTGAGCTTGACGGTGACGTTGCCGAAGGTGGTGCTGGAGTTGATTATGCAGGAGAAGTCATAGTTGGTTGCAGCGTTCAGCGGGAGCGAAGCCGGCTGGATGTGGAACTGTGCCTGCCACTGCTGGTCTGACTCGTACGGGAGGTTGACTGTCCACTTCGCACCTTCCTGGGCGTATGTCATCGAACCGTCGGGATATACTTCCCATGAGCTTCCGTGTGCGTAGTACATGGATGTGATCTCGAATGAGGATGCATCGTCGATCGGCTTCCACATGTTGGAGTCTGCCTTGTACTTGTAGCCGTTGAATTCAGTGGTCGCGGCGCCGGAGGTCAGGCTGAAGTGCCAAGCGATGCTGCCGTTGTCAACGACGAGCTCCATCGCCTTTGCAGTCATGCTCTCGACCTTGAAACGAGGGTTGTCGATGAAGTCGTCATTGGGGAGATAAGGCCATGAGGTGCCGGCAGGGAGTACGAGGAAGAGGTCGTCGCCCTGGACGTCAAACTCGAAAGAGGAGGCCATCTCGACGGCGGGAACGGTATAGTCGACCTCGCCGCCGGCGTAGTACTTCGTGTACTCGCTCTTCGTCACGCCCCAGTTGACGTACATCGTACCTGCGTCGCCCGGGTCGAAGAGATATGTATAGTCCGAAGCGAAGGTCATGCGGTTGTCATACACTCCGAAAGCCTTCTTCTCGTCAGGACCCGCGCTCCACCAGCCGGTGCCGGTGGTGCCCGGTTCGCCGCAGCCCATGTGGCCCGCGACGCTGTTGTCGATGCGCCATTCCTTCTCCGAATCAGAGGTGCCGCCCGAAATGAAGGTCAGGTACTTGTCGAAGTTCATGATGGTGTTGTCGATGTGGAAGGTCTTCTCGACATAGTCGGGGGAGACGCCGCTGTTGTTCATCAGGAACATGCGCACGGCATAGTCTCCGGCCTTGGTGTAGATCTTCTTGAGGCCGTCCTGTGCGGAGTAGGTGTTCCAATCGCCGTTCTTGTCCTGGAACTGCCAGACGGGGATGACTCCCTTGGTGCCCGCAGGTATGTTGAAGGTGACCTGGTTGATCTCCTGGTCAACCGTTACTTCCGGGTTGACCGTGCTGGCGCTGACGATGCCGGCCTCCGTGGGATGGATTATCTCTTCGGGGAAGCAGGCGGTCACTGCGCAGAGCAGGAGGACAGCAAATCCAAAATGCTTGATTATGTTTTTCATGGTTGATTCTGATTAGGAGATTAATAACCAGGATTCTGCGTGAGTGGATATGCGGTGCCTGCGGCAGCGTCTATCTCGCTCTGAGGAATGGGGAGATACTTGGCGGTCTCTTTCCAGCTTGCGAGCTTTCCGCGGTCGCCGCCAGTAGTGAAGTTTTCGTCATCGCCTGCAACGAGCGTCGAAGCTGCGTCGCCCCAGCGGATGAGGTCCCAGTAGCGCTTGCCTTCGCCGACGAACTCGAGGCGCCTTTCCTGCTTGACGTTCTCAAGCGTGGCGGCGACCTGGTCGGTCAGGCCTGCACGGTTGTGCACCATGTTGAGCCACTTCTCGGCATCACCTGAGCCATATCCTGCGATGACGAGCTCAGCGGCGTTGAGAAGGGTCTCCGCGAAGCGGTAGTAGCGTATGTTCTTGTCGTAGTTGAGGTCACCGTCGGCAATCTGGCCGGCATTGGTGGTCTGTCCCACATATTTCTCGAGGAAGAACTGGGTGTCCTGGTAGCGGAGGTTGTAGGAGCCGTGTGCCGCGGCGTTCCAGCAGGTCGCGTCGCGTCTTGCGTCGCCGTCAGCATACATCCTGTAGGTGGCGGTTGCGACTGTGCAGAAGCCCCAGCCGTTGTCGTGGCCGTCCACTCCGTCAGTCCATCCGGAGGGACCGAGAAGGCGGGGAAGCACGGTGCCGCCGACGTTGAGGGGAGCGCCCCATGAGCGGTATGCTCCGTCAGACTTGTAGTTGATCTCGAAGATGGATTCGCTGCACCATTCGCCCTCTGATGAGAACATCTTGTGATAGTCCGAATAGAGGCTGTATGCACCGCTCTCGATGATTTCCTTCATGTAGGTGAGAGCCGTGGGGAGACGGCTTGCATCCTTCTGGTACATCGCCATCTCGGCATAGAGCATATAGGCGACGGCCTTGGTCACGTGACCGACTTCGCTGCCGCTGTAGGACATCGGAAGCACGCCGAGCGCGATTGCACCCTCGAGGTCCTTCATGATGTTTTCGTAAACCTGGTCGGCCTTGAGTTGCTCGCAGACGAAAGGATCGACGAGGTTCTCCTCATAATAGGGAACGTTGCCCCAGAACTTCCATATCCAGCTGTAGTACATGCAGCGGAGGACCCTGCACTGAGCCTCGTATGACTTGGCGATGGTTGCGTCGAGATTGTTTACCCAGCCTATGTAGGTAAGGCAGTCGTTGCATCTCTTGACTCCGGAGTATGCGTCGGTCCAGAGGGCCGTCATGCAGTCGGTCGGAGTTGCCGAATATTCTGCCATCAGGTGCCAGTAGTGGTTGTCGTTGCGGTCGGATCCGCCCGGCCATATCTGGTCTGACATGATGTCGCTCATGATGGGGAGCGGGTTGTATGCGCCGCAGCCCCAGTCAGTCCACTCGAGAGGGTCGTACGCGGCTACAAGAGCTTCAGCGAGGTGTTCCGGAGTGGTGAAGTATTCCTCGATGGGCTGTGCTGTCGGGTTGTCAACAGTCAGGAAGTCGTTGCCGCAGCCTGCAGCAAAGATCATGACGAAAGCCGAAACGGCTGCAATTGAAAGTATTCTGTATAGTTTCATTGTCGTGTCCTCCATCATTAGAATGAAATGTTGACTCCTGCAGTGTAGGTGCGTGCCTGAGGATATACGCCGTAGTCGATGCCGAGCGAAGTGCCGCCCGAGGCGATTTCAGGATCGAAGCCATGGTATTTCGTGAATGTCAGAAGATTCTCGGCGGCGATGAACAGCCTGAAGTTGGAGATGAACGCCTTGCGGGTGAGTCTCTCGGGGAAGGTGTATCCGAGCTGGATGTTCTTCAGGCGGGCATAGGAGCCGTCATGGACCATGAGGTCCGAGGAAACCCAGTTGACGCTGTCGCCGATGACGAAGCGAGGGATCCTGTTGGATGTGCCTTCGCCGGTCCAGCGGTTCAGCATGTATGCCGGGAGGTTGGTGTAGGTGATGTCGGTACGGCGTGTTGCGTCATAGATGTCGTTTCCGATCGTGCCCTGCCACAGCATGGAGAAGTCGAGTCCCTTCCATGACATGTAGAGGTTGATGCCCCATGTCCAGTCGGGAGTGCCCTTGCCGAGGTAGGTGCGGTCGTCGTCAGAGATGACGTCGTCATTGTTGACGTTTACGAAGCGGACGTCGCCGGGCACCGCGTTGGGCTGGAGAAGTTCGCCCTTGGAATTCGTGTAGGCGTTGATCTCATCCCAGTTCTGGAAGATGCCGTCGGTCTTGTAGCCGTAAAAGTAGGGGAACGGCATTCCGTTCTCGGCGCGGGAAATCGTGCCCGTGCCCTGGAACGAGTCGAGGTTTGCCCAACCGGATTCGTTGCCGTATTCGACGAGTTCGTTGTGGAGATAGGTCAGGTTGCCGGCAAGATGGAAGTTGAAGTCCTTCTTGGTGTATTTCCATGCCGCCTCGAGCTCGACGCCGCTGTTCTCCATGATGCCCACGTTTCCGGTAGGCTTGGATTCGCCGACGTATGAAGGAATGTTCATCGTCATGAGCATGCCGTCGGTCACCTTCTTATAATAGTCGACCGTGAAAGTGACGGCATTGCCAAGGAAGCCGAGGTCGAGACCCACGTCGGTCTGTGTCGACTCTTCCCAGCGGAGGCTGGCGTTTGCCAGGCCGCTTGCCTTGACGCCCTGTGCCACGGTCTCGTCGGTGCCGAAGATGTAGTTGTTGCCTCCGGCGGTGAGTACTGTGTAGCCGAAGTTTCCGATGTTCTCGTTACCGTTCTTTCCCCAGGAGAATCTCGCCTTGGCGGTCGTGAACCAGTCGGGAAGCTTGATGAACTCCTCGCGATGGATGTTCCAGCCGAGTGAGAAGGAAGGGAAGGTAGCCCAGTGGTTGTTGGCGCCGAAGCGGGAGGAACCGTCGCGACGTACCGTCACCTCTGCCATGTAGCGCTCGCCGTAGTTGTACGAAGCGCGGAAGAAGTAGGATGCGAGCTTGGCCTTTGCACCGGGAGCACCGGATGCCCACATCTGGCCGTCGGCCTGGGTTCCGTTCGCATAGTCGATGTAAGGCTTCGAGTAGTCCTTGAGCAGGTAGCGTCCTGCGCTGAGGTACTGGCTGCTGCTCTCCTTTGCCGACTGTCCGAGGAGGACCTGGAAGGAGTGGTTGCCAAGGGTCTTGTCATAGGTGAGGATGTTCTCTATCTGCCAGACGAGGCCGTGCGATGCGCTCGAGCTGACCGAGTCGAACTCGTCGGCCTTGTTGTTCGATCCAAGGTAGAAGTAGGGGGTGAAGCCGTCGCTGCCCCAGAAGGAGAGGTCGACGCCGTAGCTAGTGCGGAACTTCAGGCCGTCGATGATCTGCAGCTCGCCGGAGAAGTTGGCCACGAACTTGTGGCTCCATCCCTGGGAACCCGGCAGCGAAAGGCTCGCGATCGGGTTGACCATTTCATTGTAGGCGTTGCCCGGAATCATGAACGGCAGCCCGTTCTCTCCATAGAGAGGGGTGTAGCCGTTTTCGATGTATTTCAGCACATCACTTTCGGTAGTGTAGATTCCGAGGATGGGGGAGAGGGCGAGAGCCGATCCCAGAGGGGAACCGTATGCTGAATTGGTGCTGACGCCCGTCGAGGTGATCTTTGCATATCCCACGTTGCTGATGATGGTGGCCTTGTTGAGGAAATTCCTCTTCTGCGAAGCATCGAAAAGCGTGTAGGTGGTGTTCGAACGGAGGGTGAGTCGGTCGTAGTTGGAACGGCCGTAGTTGCCGCCGACGATACCGTCCTGGGTGAGATAGCCGAGGGAGAGGTAGTAGTTGACCTTGTCGGTGGCGCCGCTCACGCTCAGTTCATGCTGTGCCTGTGGAGCGTTGTAGTTGAAGACCTCCTTCTGCCAGTTGGTGCCTTCCCCATAGCTCCAGGGATCCTTGTAGATCGGTGCGGCGCCGCTGTTGAGGAAGCCTTCGTTGATCATCATCGCATATTCGGATGCGTTGAGGACGTCCCTTTCCCTCCAGGGGCTCGACAGTCCGTAGGTGAAGCTGTAGTTGACGTGTGCATTGCCTGCGGTGCCCCTCTTGGTGGTGACGAGGATGACGCCGTTGGCTGCGCGGGCTCCATAGACCGCGCCTGAGGCAGCATCCTTGAGTACTTCGATGCTTTCGATGTCCGAGGGGTTGAGGTAGTCGATGCCGCCCTCGATTGGCATTCCGTCGACGATGTAGAGAGGATCTGAGTTGTTGATGGTGCCGGTACCGCGGACGCGGACGCGCGATGACTCGCCGGGCTGTCCTGAATTTGCGGTTACGTTGACGCCGGAGGCGAGGCCCTTGAGGGCTGCGTCAATGCGCAGCGGAGCCGCCTTGCCGAGATCATCGGACGATACCTTGGTGATGGCCGCCGTCACGACGCTCTTCTTCTGGACGCCGTAACCGACCACGACCACGTCATCGAGGAACAGGGTGTCCTCCTTGAGGACGAAGTCGATTATTGCCCTGCCGGCGCGCTGGACGGTGAGGGTCTCATAACCGATAGAAGATACTACAAGCACTGCGTCAGGTGCCACGTTGCCCGTGAGGACATACGAGCCGTCCGGTCCGGTCACTGCGCCGATGCTGGTCCCCTGGACCATCACCGCCGCCGCGACGACCGGCTCTCCTGCCGCATCCTTGACCGTACCCTTCACTTGCTGGGCGAACGCCGCTGCGCTGCCCACCGTCATGATCACGCAAATGAGCGCGATGCGATGAATAAAGTGTTTCATGGGTGTAGAGGTGTTTGTGTTTGTTTGTATGGTTGATTGTGATTATTGCCTATGAACGGGCTCTCTACAAAGTTACCAAGAATGTACATCTTTTCCGCGCCCCTGCGGAAGGGTGGGTGCAAAAAGTGGATGGTCAGTGACTTTCTGTGCTGACTATCAATGGTTTGATATGTGAAAAAAGTAGATGAAAAGTGGCTGTCAGATGGCCTTTACCCTCTCTTCGAACCCCTCCTTGCCGTCGATTGCGGCATTCTTTATCTGCGCCCTGTAATTGTAGATCGTGTTGACCGAGTAGCGCAGGAGGGTGGCTATGTGCGAGGACTGCGTGATGCCGAGCTTGATGACCGCGAAGATGCGAAGCTCCGTGTTGAGGAGCTCGTCCTTCTTGAGCTCGATGCGGGCTTCGGGCAGCAGCAGCGCGTTGAATTTCTCGACAAAGTCGGGATAGAGCTGCAGGAAGGCATTGTCGAAGGTGTTGTAGAATGATTTCAGCTCATCGTCGATCTGTGACAGCGTGAGATATTTCTTGAGCTTGTCGATGTACTTCGAGCACATCGTCAGGAAGAGGCCGATGTATTCCTCCTTGGCCGCGTTCGCCTGGGAGAGGTCGGCCATCGCATCGTGGAGGCGCGTGTTCATCTCCTCCATCTGCTTCTGTATCTTCCTCTGCTCGAAGTAGAGATGCAGGGTGTAGGTCGTGATGACGATCATCACCACGGCCAGGATGGAGGTCAGCCAGACCAGGAGCCTTGTCTTCTTCTCGTGTGCGGCATGGGCCTCGTTGTATGCGTCCTCGATTGCCGGCAGGGTCTGCGCTATCTGCCACGGGCGCAGGCGGGCATTGAAGAACAGCGCGTCGTTGAGGGAGAACTGCGTGTAGCGGAAAGCCCTCTCGATCTCGATGCCGGCCCCCAGCAGCTCCTGCGCGAGGCTCTGGAGGGAGGCGTTGTCCTTCGTGGCCGAACGGATGTCTGCCATGGCGGAGTTCGCGAACCAGCACAGCATCTCCTCGGTCCTGCCCATCTCTCGGCAGACCGTCGCCTCGTAATAGGCCATCTCTGCATATTCGTGGCTTCCCGGATCCATCTTCGCCAGTTGAGCGCAGGCGAGCGAGTCGGCGACCTCCATGAGCCCCTGGCTTATGAGGTCGAGTATGAGAGCCCGCTTATGGATGACGGACTCCTCGGGGGCCGATAGAAGGATCAAACCCCTGTAGTATCCGGCCGTCGCGGCCATCCTCTCCCTGAACTCTTCCGGAGCATATTGGGCGAAGTCGTTGTTGAATCGGAACCGGAAATCATAGTAGTCCAGCATCTGTGCCGCGTCGAGGCAGGTCGTGTCGATCTGCTCCGCAGCCTGCGCCGCCTCGAGATACATTCCCGCAATGGTGTAGAGCCTTGCCTTGTCGATGGCGACCTCGCAGGTCCGGGCCTTGTCCCGGAGTTCCTCGGCGGCTTCCGTCTTGCCCGAAAGGGCATCCATCGCGGAGTTGAAGTTGTATGAGAAATTGGCGTCGAACAACTTTCCATAGAGGTCGAAACGTTCGGCTGCGCTCCTGCCTCCGTCTTCAAGCAGGCCGGTCAGGTTGCCGGTGTTGAGCTCATGGTTGGCCGAGAAGTTGTCGGCCATTTCGATGGTGCGGTCAAGACGGGTGAGATGCTCTTCAAGACGGTTCTGCGCCGTCGCCTGGAGGAGCGACAACGCAATGAGTACGACCGATATGAGCATCTTCTTGCACATGATGCAAATTTAAAGAATTATTTCTTCTTTTTCAAGGCGTCGAGGAACGTGGTCTTGCCGAGTGTCAGCTGGTTGACCAGCCCCCTTGGCTCGACATATTCGTAGCAGCGCTTGTAGCCGATCGCCTTGATGCGCCACGTCCCGTCTGCTTTCAGATAGTCCACCTCATAGATTGCCGTTCCGTGCAGCTTCACCTTGTATTTCTGATGAAGCAGGAAATCCTCCAGATACCACTTTGCCGAGGCGTGCTCGGCATCCTTCACGTCGATCTCCCCGCCGTGGATGAGATGCGACGATGGCATCTTCAGCGTCATCGCCTTGCGGAGGAAGCCTATCACGGCCTCCCTTCCGTCATAGGACATCGCCCCGTTGCCGTAGGATGAAACGACGTCCTCGGTGAAACATTCGGCCAGGCCGTCAAAGTCCCTCGTGTCCAGACAGCGCTGGTACTTTGCCTGGAGGCAGCGGATCGCCTCGATGTCCTCCAGTCTCGCAATGCGTTCTTCAATAGTCATCTGCTCATTCATTTAACAAGCGAATTTACGGATAATTCTTCTGGAAAGGAAGCGTTTGTCTTGGCATCATCGATTGATTGACGCAAATAATGGCTAACTTTGGAACAAATATGGAGCTTCAGACGCATTATCTCGGATTTCCCATTTCCTTGCTGCTGGCAGTCGCATTCCTGCTGGCCTCCTTCGCGCTGCACCGTCATGCGAAGAACAGCCGTGCAGTCAGGCTGCTGGGCTCGATGCGGCTTGCGCGGATTCTCCTTGCCGTCGGCGCCGTGTTCCTTGCGGTGGAGGGGACGTGGTCGATTCCGCTGCACCGCTCCATCTTCTTCCTGGCATATGAGCTCGTGCTGCTGCTTTCGCTCAGCTTGACACTCCTCGACGGCATCGGGAAGAAGGGCATCTCCTGCCACATTCTCAACCATGCTGGTTTCCTCATCATTGTCCTTGCGTCGTTGTTCGGCTCTCCCGATGTCACGAGGACAAAGATCACGGCTCCCCGAGGCCAAGGCGTCAATGTCGCATACACGTCGGACAACCAGCCCGTGACGCTGCCTTTCGACATCACTCTCGAAGAGTTCGAGGTGGACCTTTATCCGGGGACGGACGCTCCGCGACAGTTCACCAGCAAGCTGCTCGTCGATGGCGAGAAAAAGGCCGTCTCCGTAAATCATCCCTTGTCCTACGGGGGATACACGCTGTTCCAGGATGGTTTCGACCCTGTGGATGGAAGTTATTCCGTCCTCCAGGTGGTACGCGACCCGTGGCTGCCCGTCGTCTTCCTGGGCATGTTGCTGCTGGCGGTCGGCTCCGTCATGCTCCTTTTCGGCAAATGGAAGGCTCGGCTGGTCATTCCGGCAACACTGGTGCTGACCGCATTGTTCACGGTGCTGACCATCTCGAAGATCAACTTCGGCACCCTGATGCCAGCCTTGCGCTCGTGGCTGTTCATCCCGCACATCTTCATCTACATGGTGGCATATTCGCTGATGGCCCTTGCCCTGGTGATGCTGCTGCTGCCCGTCAAGAACAGAAAGGAGCTGTCGGCCAACCTCGTGAGGTCATCGTCGGCCCTGCTGGTGATCGGCATGCTGATAGGAGCCGTATGGGCACGCAGGGCGTGGGGCGACTGCTGGGCATGGGACCCCAAGGAGAATTGGGCCGCGGTCACGTGGTTCGTCTCCCAGATTCATCTCCACCTCACCGACAAGCGCGGCTGGAAAGCGGTCACAATTCTGCTGCTCGCATTCCTTGCCCTGCAGGTGACATGGTATGGCGTCAATTATCTGCCCTCCGCACTGGAAAGCCTGCATACATATAATCTTTGATGGAGGAGGGGGGATCAGAGGCCTTTGCGTGGGAGAAGAACTCTCTCAGAAGCTTATTGTCCGTACAGTTCCTTGAATCCCTCCCAGATGAAGTCGATGATCTCCTTGCTGGAGTATGCTTCCGCCGTGAATTCACGCGTGCAGCAGTCTCCCGCGCGGCCGTGCAGCCATACGCCGAGGCAGGCGGCGTCGAGGGAGGAATAACCTCTTGCAAGAAGCCCTGCGACAAGTCCCGTCAGCACGTCGCCGCTGCCGCCCTTTGCCATCCCGGGATTGCCGGTGGTGTTCTCGAAAACCTCGCCGGAAGGGGTGAAGATCCTGGTGTGATATCCCTTCGAGACCACCATGGCTCCGAGCCGGTTGCAGAGGCGCTCGCGTATCAGTGCCTCCTTGTCGGCCTCATCCTTCCAATCCCCGACAAGCCGTCTCAGTTCACCGTCATGCGGGGTGAGGATGCAGTTTTCCGGCAAGCTGGCGAAGGATGGATGTTCAGAGATGATGTTGAGGGCATCGGCGTCAAGCACCATCGGGCGGGAATATTTGTGCGTCAGTTCGCGGATGACTGGTGCGGCTTCCCGTGACAGGCCAGGTCCGGCACCGATAGCCGTGTATTTGCCGAGCTCCTGGGGCAGGCCGCAGATGACAGGGGAGGGGGACTCGGAGAGTATGGCCGAAGGGCATGTGGATGCCGCCGCATCAAGGACCCTTGGCGTGGAGCGCAGCGTGACCAGCCCGCAGCCGGACTTGAGGGCGGCCCCGGTTGCCAGAAGTGCGGCGCCCGGCATCGCATCGCTGCCGCATACAAGCAGCAGATGTCCGTAGTCGCCCTTGTGGGAGCGGTTCTCGCGTGCCAGAAGCCTTCCTCTCAGGTATTCCTTGTCTATCGCAACCATAGCGGATACAAATATACTCAATCTGCCAAATGTGGCAATGTTTTTCTGCCAAAATGTCACTTACTTGCTGATAATCAAGTAGTTAACTGTCATTTTGTCACAATCTGCCCAAATTCCCGGACTGGTCCGCAGTTTGCCTTTAGCCCCTTCGAACCCGCCACGGTGACGGGTGCGACAAAGAATAATGAACCTTTAAAAATAGGAGATCAAAATCATGTTACCAACAGCTTACACACGCAGACACAGCCAGGATTGGCTGCCCAGCATCTTCAATGAGTTCTTCAATGACGACTTCGCAGGGCTTACACCTGCAAAGCAGTTTGCCTCACCGGCAGTCAACGTGATTGAGAACGAGAAAGACTACACCCTCGAGCTTGCGGCTCCGGGCATGACCAAGGACGACTTCAAGGTACGTCTCGAAAACGACAACGAACTCGTCATCTCGCTCGAGAAGAAGAACGAGGAAAAGAAGGAGAAAAAGAACTACCTCCGCAGGGAATTCTCCTACGCTTCCTACCAGCAGACCTTCATAGTGCCGGAGGAAGTCGAGGTGGAAAACATCAAGGCCGCAATGGTCGACGGTGTCCTTACGATCACGCTCCCGAAGAAGGAGCAGGTTGTCAAGGTTCCTGCATCGCGCCAGATCGAGATCTGCTAGCGAGGCATGGGCAAGGCAGCCTACAGAGGCGGAGTCTCACGTTGATGAGGCTCCGCCTTTTGTCAATGTCTTGGGATCAGGGCGACGTAGGTCAGCAGCACGACGTTCATCAGGAGGGCATAGATGATGGCCGGGGTGGCGATGACGCTGTTGTCAAAGACGAACGGGCTGGATGCGACGGCAATCGCCTGGGCCGCGTTCTGCATGCCGACCTCGATGTTGATGGTCCTTCTCTGCCTGAAGTCAAGACGTACGATCCTGCCGAGCAGTGCGGCAATGATGATGGAGACAATGATCAGCGAGCCTGTCGAAAGTCCGAGCACGCCGAAGTTGTCGATGATGGCTCTCTTGTTCTGGATGAAGAATATCGTGGCCAGCAGCATCAGGGCGGGGAAGGCGCATTTGGCCAGCACCTTGTCGATCTTGATTGCCGTCCCTTCTTTCCAATGGCGGAGCGCTATGCCCAAAGCTATGGGAAGCAGCATGGTGAGCAGGTTCTGCTTCAGCAGGTTTCCGACCGGCAGGCTGACGCCTGTCGACTGCCCGAGCCTGAGTGTCACCGCATTCATGATCATCGGCAGCGTCACGAGAGTCACGATGGAACTCACTGCAGTAAGTGAGACCGAAAGTGCGACGTCACCTTTCGCCAGCTTTGAGAAGACGTTGCTGGAGGAGCCTCCCGGGCAGCACGCGATGAGGATCAGTCCAATATGGAAGAGCGGCTGGAGCTTGAAGGCCGCACCCAGGCCGATTGCAATCAACGGAAGCAGCACGAGCTGTCCGAAAAGGCCGACAATCATCGCCTTTGGCTTTCGGAACACCATGACGAAGTCGGAAAGCTTGAGCGTCAGTCCCAGGTCGAACATCAGGACCGTCAAAATGGGAAGTACTATCAGTATGCTGTTCATCTTAGGTTAAAATTGACGCCAAAGGTAGGAAAAAAAAGGGGATTGTGCTCGCAAAACATCCCTGACGGGATGTTGTCGCACTCCCTGACGGGATTGTGCTCGCCGCTTGCGCGGCTGTGCATTCCCTTCCCGCCTGACGGCGTTTCGGGATTGTGCTTTGCAAAACATCCCTGACGGGATTGTGCTTTGCAAAACATCCCTGACGGGATGTGGTTCCTGTGGCCGCACTCCCTTTCGGGATGTGGTCGCACTCCCTGACGGGATTGTGCTCGCCGCTTCGCTTGTCCCTTCGGAGACTGCGCCCTGTGGTCGCACATCCCTTTCGGGATTTGCTTCCTGTGGTCGCAGCACCCGAAGGGACGTCGCTCTGCGGCTGCGCATTCCCTTCCCGCTCGCCGCGGGGGCCCTTGCAAAGCTTTTGTCGTCAAAGAGCAGCCCGGCCTTCGGCCGGGGTTTTTGTCAGGCATCAGCCTCCTGCGAAAGCTGGCTTTCGGCAGGAGGCTGGTACCTGACAAAAATAGCCTCGCGTTGCGAGGCTACTCTTTGACTGTGTCGAATCTTTGCGGAGAGATCGGGATTCGAACCCGAGATACGCTTTTGGCGTATACACGCTTTCCAGGCGTGCCTCTTAAGCCACTCGAGCATCTCTCCAATCTTTGGGACTGCAAATGTAACAATAATTCGTAAATATGAAAAAATAATCTTCATCTGTTGCAGTCCCTTGAATATGAAAGTCCTCAGAACAATGCCGTGACCTGCCGTATGATCTCCTCCGCGGGGAGGTCCGGCGAGATGACCAGGTCGGGCTCCTTGAACTCGAAGCCGCGGCTCATGGCCCCGAGGTTTCCTCCTCCGGTGCAGTTGAGCATTATGCACTCGTCCTTCCTGACGGCGCCCGTCTTGACCGCCTGGGCGAGGGCCGCCACCGCCGTGCATGCGGCGGGGAGCAGTTCGTACCCTTCGAGGTTGCGATACTGGATGAGCCAGTACATGACCTCGTCGTTCTTCACGAGGAACGAGTCTCCGTCGCTCGCCTTGAGCACGTCGTACAGTCCTCCGGCAAGGCCGTAGGGCGGCTTGCGGTTGGAGAGCACCTTTGCGAGGATCACCTCTGCCTGGCGGCGTCCTTCCTCTGCCGTTAGCTCGACAAGGGAGCGGGACTGAGCCTTCCACGAGTCGTGGATCAGGGAGAAGGGGGCGTTCTGCGCCACATGGACGCGCATGTGGTTCTCTCCGAAGCGGCCGTCGGCGGCAAGCCTCTCGGCATTCTCCCATGCCGCGATGGCGCCTGTTCCGGAACCCACCGCCTGGAAATATGCGTCGGGGATGCGTCCGGTCTTCTCTACGCAGCTGAGCACGGTCGTTCCCATGCCGTCCCTTCGTGCGATGTTCTTCGCGCCCCCTTCGAGGAAGTAGCGAGGGTCCTGTGCGAGTTTCTCTCCCAGCGTTATTGCGTCATAGTAGTCGCATCCGTGCGGTGCTGCGACGAACTTGACGCACTTGTCGAGCTTCCTGTGGAACCAGATGTCGTGCTTGTTGTCTTCTGGGATGCATATCACGACGGGAATGCCGTTGTCCGAGCAGACCTGTGCGAAGGCGCGGGCGGTGTTGCCAGCGGACTGGACGATGAGCGTGCGCTTCTCATTCCTGTCCATCCTTGCCAACACGCTGTATGCCTCGGTCTCCTTGAACGAGCATGTCTGCATCTTGGCTCCGATCTTCGGGTTCCAGCCAGAGAAGGTGATGTAGAGGTCCTCGAGCCCGAGGAACTTCGCAAGCCCCTTCGACTTGTAGGTCACGGGGGCGCAGGAGCCCTTGAGCGTGCGCTTTATCGGCATCCAGTTGTGATAGCGGTAGATGCCCTTGCAGGTGTCGTCAGGTTCGAACATCTTGTGGTCGTATACGGCCCTGATGAGTGAGGGTTCGCTGCACTGTGCATCGCCGAGGGTCCAGCCCATGTCGTCGAACGTGCGTCCGGTCTTTACGTTGACCAGAGTGTATTTGGTGGGTTTGATCTTCATCATGTCGGAATTGATGTCAAGTTATCTTTTTTGTCGTATTGTCGTGAGGGATTGTCGTGGGTGGGTTCAGTTGCCGACCGAACGGGATATCCTGAAGCACAGGCCGGGCAGGAAGCGCTTGAAATAGGCCATGAGCAGTTCAGTGCCTCCTACGAGCTTCTCCCTGCGGCAACGGGCGATGGCCTTGTATATCTTTTCGGCCGCCTTCTCGCAGCTGATGCCCTTTTCCTGGCCGGGATCCATCTTGCCGTGCTCCCTGCAGCCAGCCTCGAGGGCAGACATCGAGATGGCGGTCCTGACGCGTCCCGGTATGATCACCGTGGCGCGTATGCCGCTTTCCCAGTATTCCGCGTTGATCGTCTCGTAAAAGCGCTGCAGTGCCGCCTTCGCGCTGCCGTAGGCACATCGCTGGCGGCTGCCGAAGAGTCCTGCGATGCTGCCGGTGCAGACCAGCTGTCCGCCACCCTGCTCGAGCATCTTCGGGAGTATCGCCTTGGTGATGATTGCCGGCGAGCAGAAGTCGAGCTCCATCACCTTGCGTATCAGCTGCATGTCCGCCTTGTCGGTTTCGCACCGCTGGCTGATGCCGGCGTTGGCCACCAGCACGTCGATTGTCCCGTGGATGTTCCATGCCTGAATTGCCGTAGCATGCAGCTCGTCGAGCTTGCCCAGGTCGCAGGGGAGGGTCCAGGCATCCGCCGCCCCCTCTTCGCGGCATTTGGCCGCGACCTTCTCGAGAAGGTCCTCCTTGCGGGAGGTGAGGATCAGCTTGGCGCCGGCTTTCGCGAAACGGTAGGCTACCGCTTCGCCTATGCCGGAACTTGCGCCGGTGATCCATATTACTTTGTCTTTGTATTTGCGCATGATTGTGTCATTTTCCTGTTTGCTTGCCGCTGCTCTGCTCGTCGACGATCTGCGCCAGGTCCTTCACCGGACGGTCGGAATATCTTCCGAAGGTGGCGGTGCAGAGCGGGCATGCGGTAGCGATGGCGTCGGCGCGGCTTTCGTAGAGGTTCTCGAGCGCGGCCTGCGTGATCTTCTCCCTCTGCTTGAAGGAGAGCGTCAGCGAGCCGAGCGACCCGCCGCAGCAGACGCTCTGTTCGCGGTTCTTCCCGGCTTCGGCTATGCCGGCGGACTGCCCGAGCAGACGGCGCGGCTCGTCGTAGATGCCGCACCCGCGGCCAAGTTCGCACGGATCGTGGTATACGTAGCAGACGGCGCTCTTGGTGATGTCCAGGCGGCCTGCGTCGATGAGTTCCTGGATGTATATGCTGTAGTGCACCAGGCGCACGCCCGGTATCTTGTATTCCTCGCTGAACACCCTGTAGCAGATCGGGCAGCTCACGACGAGGGTGTCGGCGCCGCTGCCGAGGATTATCCCCTCGTTCCTGGCGATTATCTGGCGTGCTTCCCTGATGCGGCCTGCCGTCAGCATGGGCCGTCCGCAGCAGAGGCCGCCGTCGCGGTCCATCCAGGTGAAGTCCACGCCGGCCTTACGCATTATCGATTCCATGCTGCGGCCGATGGCTGGCGTGAGCTGGCTCATGCATCCGCTGAAATAGAGCACCTTGCTGCCTTTCGCCGCTTCTGCGAGGCTTCCGGTGTCGATTGTCGAGTAGTCGGGAGTGAGGCCGTATTTCCTCGCCGCCCTCTGCATTATGCGCAGCTGCGGCCCTTCGATGCCGCACTGGCACAGCGCCTCGCATTTGCCGCAGAGCAGGCATTTGTCGCTGATCTGCTCTATGCGCCTCTCGTTGCCGCGGCGGATCTGCCGCGTGAGGTAGACCGTCGCGTCCTTGAGGTTCGCCTTGCTTGCGCTCATCGGGCAGGCGTCGATGCAGATGCCGCAGTTCGGGCAGGTGTATACCTCCGCGCGGGCGAATCCCTTGCGCGGGTGGCGTATCTTCAGCCCGGCGTTGCGCATCGGTATGAGCATCATCTCCGCGGGGATGTGCATGTAGCGCGAGAAAGGCAGTACGACCATGAAGACGCACAGCGCTATGGAGTATGCCCACCATGTGGGGAGCATGTTGAGGTCGTTGCCCAGGAACTGGCGGAAAATCCAGTTGGCGGGAATCGTCAGGAACGATCCGCCGCTGATGTGGGCGGTGAAGCTCTCGGCCAGCAGCCTGAGGGGGAAGATTGCCCATAGGGCGTACATTCCTATGCGGTTGGTTATCGAATGGCGTGTCGTGCGCCGCATGCCGAAGAGGCGCGAGCGCAGGCGCTTTATCATTGCCAGTGCGATGCCGCTGAGAACCACCAGCAGGAAGAAGTCCATCAGGAAGAAGAGCAGCGATCCGTGGACCGTCTGGTCTGCCTCCGCGACGAAGTAGTTGAAGAAGATCGGGTAGTAGAAGAACTTTATGCGGTGGGGCACGAAGAGGAACACCTCCACGTGGCCCAGCACGATCAGCATGAACCAGCCGAATGCGATGCTGGAGTGCATGTAGCCCAGAAGCTTGTTGCGCTTCCAGAGCTTCACGTGCAGCAGGCAGTCGCAGAATATGTCCTTCACGTTCTTCAGTGCGGTCGTGGGCGTTACGAGCGAGAGAAAGAATCTCCTGCGGTCCTCACGTGGCAGCTGCACGAGGATCTTGATGACTCCGTAGATGCAGTATCCGAAGACGAAGAACATTCCTGCCAGGAAAGGCAGCACGAACGGGTGGAATCCCGATGGTATGCGGTCAATCATGGATGCGGCAGATCGTTAGGATTAGATTTCGGGTGTTGATGCCACGCGGACAGACCATCGTGCATTTTCCGCAGAGCATGCAGTTGGAAAGCATCCCCCTCACGTCCTGGCCTCTCTGCAGCGCAAGCACAACCTTGCGCACGCTCATGCCGCTGAAGGGGCCCGCCGTGCAGGTGGCCGTGCACGAGCCGCAGCTTATGCAGGTCATGGCGTCGGGCTGCACCTTGCAGAGCCTGTCGTAAAGCGTGCGGTCGACCTTGTCGAGGTCGACCGTCGAGCTCTTGCTCAACTTGAAACCGAATTCAGTCATGACTTCTTGAGGTAGTTGTGGATGCTGAGCACCGCCGCGCGCGCTTCCGCCACGGTTTCCGGCACCGTCTTGGTCCCGGTGCAGGCGCCGGCGTAGAATATGCCCGGGCGGTTGGACTCCATTATGCCGTATACGTTGTCCCTGCTGCGCAGGAAGCCGTCGTCGTCGATGTTGAGCTGGACCATCCTGGCCAGTTCCCCGACCTGCGGGTTGCACACCATTCCGGCCATAAGCACGAGAAGGTCGAGCGTCACCTTCAGCGGCTTGCCGGTGAGGGTGTCCTCGGCCTTGACCTGGAGGCGTCCGTCGATTGTCTCGCCGACCTCGGAGACGCGTCCGCGCACGAAGTGCACGCCGAAATCCTGCTGGGCGTTGATGTAGAAGTCCTCGTATTTCTTGCCGAAGAGCCTGAGGTCCATGTAGAAGCAGTAGACCTCGGCCCTAGGGAACTTCTCCTTGATCTCGATGGCCTGCTTGATGGCCGTGGTGCAGCAGACCTTGGAGCACTGCGTGTTGCCCGCCTTGATGTCGCGCGACCCGACGCAGTGGACGAAGCCGACAGCCATCGGCTCATAGGGAATGCGACCGTCGGCCTGGCCGTTGAACCACGCCTCGAGGTCGGCATTGGTTATCACATTGTTGTAGATGCCGTAGCCGTACTCCTCCTTGCGGCCTGCGTCGAAGAGCTTGAAGCCGGAGGCTATCAGAACCGCTCTCGACACGATGTTTATGCCGTTGTTGAGCATGATGTTGTAGCCGTCGGAGAGACGGTTCATGGAATTCACCTTGGTTTCGAGGAATATGTTCGCATCGCTGATCTCGCCCTTGAGCCTGGCGATGAGCTCCCTTGCGGGGGTCATGTCGGGGAAGAGCTTGTGCCATCCGGCGACGTGGCCTCCGAGGAAGGAGTTCTGTTCCACTATGATGGGATTGTAGCCGAGCAGGAGAAGCTGCTTCGCTGCCTCCATTCCGGCGATGCCACCACCTATTATTACAACGTTTTCTTTCATTTCAATAGCATTTCAATACGGAAGGCAGTTCAGGCCTCATCATGTCTTCCTTGTCGAGCCCGAGATATTTGGCCTTCGGGTCATAGGGGATGCCCATCTTGTCGAGCAGCGGCTCGACGGCGACCTGGTGCAACTGCAGTCCGAGGTCCCACGGGTCGTAGCCGAGCACGAGACCAGCCATCTCCTCGTATGTGAGGACCGGTATTCCGAAGCCGTCGCGGCCGTAGGTCTTGCCTGTCTGCTCGGAGATGACGTACTGCCATCTGTCGAGGAAATAGGGGCAACCAGGGCAGTTGGTGACGATGGCATCCGGATGATAGGGCTCCATCGATTCGAATTTCTTGTGGGTGTTGGATACGCTGTAGCCCCTGTTCGCCTTTACGTGGTATTGGCGGAATCCATACCCGCAGCAGTGGCGCCTCTCCGGATAGTCGATCACCTGCCCGCCCCAGCTCTCTATCATTCCGGCAAGCACGTACGGATATTCGGCGCCGCCGACTCCCTTGCTGGGGAACATCTTCGCATAGTGGCAGCCGATGTGCTCCACGATCCTGAGCGGCTCGCCGGTCCGGCGGTTGACCAGCCGGAAGCGTGCCTTCGCCGCAATCTCATTGCGCCAGTGGAATATCAGGTCGCTGCTGTGGGCAAGGTATTTCGGCTTCTTGAACTCGCGTCGGCATGCCTTCCAGAGGTCTTCGCGTATCTTCGCCTCGAGCTCCGGAAACTCGTGCCAGGTCTCGAGTATCTCGCAATAGTTGCCGAACGAGGTGATGCAGCTCGGCACGTAGTTCTCGTAACCCGCCTCCGTCATCAGCGCGAACTGGCGCGCCACGATCGTCATCGCGGTCTCCTGCGGTATCGTGTCGCAGTGGTAGGCGATGCCGCCACAGGTGGTGTGGTGGGGGGTCTCGTAGAGGTCCTTGCCGAGCACGTCGCGGCTTATCTCGGTGAACATCCTTTCGCTCGCCGGGAAAAAGTTCTGCCTGATGCAGCTGCGCACATAGTACCAGTGGTCATCGGGAATCTCCTTCTGATAGTCGGACCATATCTTTTGCTTTCCTTGATATATCATTTCTCCCTATTCGTTGAAGTGTTTGTCCGAGCAGTATTCGAATGCGTTCTTCTCATACTCCTCGTCGCTCATGCCCATTTCCTTCGCCTTCCTGGCGGAGAATTCCTCCACCAGGCGGATCCTTTCGGTGCCGCCGGTGACGTCGAAGATCGCCTTGAGCTCGTCAAGTGATTCCTGCGGAATCTTGCGCAGGATGCCTGGCCCTTCGCCCATGTAGTTGGCTCCCTGACGCTCGAGGCTCTTCTCAAGATGCTCGGTGTGCCATTTCCATACGGGGCCGGACTCGACGTGGTCTTCCCACTTGAAGGTCTTCGGGTGGACGCAGTATCCGTAGTTGAGGATGTTTCCTGTCATGATGTGGGTGAGGGGAAGCAGCTGGCGCCCCTTCTCCGACTCGGTGAAGTAACCCAGCCTTGCGCTGAGGTCGCGCAATGCCATGATCACCAGTCCGGGGCCGTTCTTGCGCGGACAGCGGGTGACGCAGCTCATGCATTCTCCGCAATACCAGATGGTGTCGGACTTGAGCAGCGCCTCTATCTGCTCGTCGTCGCGCGTCTGGACGATGTTCACCACCTGCCGCGGATCGTACTTGTAGAATTCCGCGGCGGGGCAGATGGCAGTGCATGTCCCGCAGTTGATGCAGGTGTGGAATCCCTCCTTGAAGCGGTAGTCTTCGCAGAGGAGGTCAAAGAGTCCTTTCATCGCGCTATTTCGTCTTCTCTCTTGATACGAGGCCCATCATCCTGAAGAGGAATTTCGGCAACGGCTTCTTCCTGTCGCGGCTGCGAAGGTCGATGTACCAGCCGAGCTTCTTCGCGACGGGTATCTTGTGAGTCTCCACGAATTCGATGAGCGTGCCGTCGGGATCTTCGATGTAGGTGAAATGTCCAGAAGCCTCGCCCATGTCGAACGAAGTGTCGCCCGGGCAGCTGTCGACGGTGAAGGGAGACCCCTTCGATGCGCAGAAACTGCCGAGTTGCTTCATTCCCGTGACGTCGAAGCATATCTGTATGAATCCCGGGTCACCCCAGTAGCGTCCTTCGTAGATCTTGCGCGGCGTGCGGTCGAGCGCCTGCACGAGTTCGATGGTGCTCTCGCCCAGCAGCTGCGAGAAGGCTCCCTGGCGCTTCTCCTTCGTGCCGAGCAGCACGCGGCGGTAGCGTTCGCCGGAGCAGGGCAGGGGGGACCAGTCGTCGAAGGTGCCGGTCTTGTCGCAAATCACGCGGTCGTAGCCAAGTATCTCGCCATAGAACCTCATGGACGCCTCCATGTCCGTGACACCGACAAGGGCGCCGCCCATTCCTCCCGTGAGGACATCCTGGGGGATGAAGACATCCTTCTGCTCGATGACCTGGAACCAGTTGCCGTAGAGATCCTTGACATAGAAAGTCGGCGTGCCGTCAGGCAGCGTGGAAAGTGCGCTGCAGTCGGGCCATCTTGCCGCCATCTTGCCGTGGAATGCCGCCACGTCGCGGCAGTTGAGCTTGGCCGCGAAGATGCCCAGGTCGCCTGCCGCCACTTCGAATCCGGCCGCCTTCGGCTTTCTTTCCGAATATTGCCAAATCTCGAAGCCGCCGCCCCCCTGGAGGTTCACGGCGATGCATGCATGGCGCTTCTGCGCCTGTCCGCCCGTGTAGGGAAGCATTCTTTCGGCCACGGTGTCGTCCTCGAGAATCTTGACGTCAGTGCCGAACATCTCGATGTACCAGTTCCATGACTTGCGGAAATTCTCGGTTCCTACACCTATTTGTTGTATACCTGAAATAAAATGATCGTTCATGTCAAATGGTTTTGTTTCAGTCCGCCATTCGTGTGACCTGCAGGCTGCAGCACAAGGACGTGGAGGTGTCCGATGCCGGTCTTTCACAAGTGCGGCATTATTTTGCGTGCTGCTTGCCTGCAGGCTACTCACGAATTGAGGATTGAATTTATCACATAGCGACGCAAAGATAGTAAAAGATTTTACTAATTGTAAAAAATAGTAAAAGATTTTACTAATAAAATTTCTTGCGCCTTCGTGACTGCCGCGAAAAATGGAGGATACGATACAAAATGGTAGTACATTGTTGATTATTATTGTTATATTTGCATAGTACAAGATGCATACTGTCTAATTATGATACTATCTAAGGAAATCGCCGTTTATCTGAACCTCGCCGCATGCAAGCTTAAGCAGTACACAGCTGCGGCGATGAAGCAATGCAACCTTGACCTGACGCCGGAGCAGTTCCTGCTGATCGACATCCTGTGGAACCAGGGACCGATGTCGCAACAGAAGATTGCGGACACCATGCTCAAGGACAAGAACTCCGTCACCAAACTGGTCGACGCGATGGAGCGCAACGGTTTCGTGGTGCGCGAGCGCTGCACGGAGGACCGTCGCTCGAACATTGTGAACCTCACCGAGAAGGCAGAGAAGATGAAACTCGGCGCCAAGGAGGCCGGCATCTCGATGCTCGACAAGATCCTCGAGGGGATAGAGGAGGACGAACTCCACGACTTCCTCGGCACGCTCGCAAAGATCTGCGACAATATGGGTCTTCACATGGAAATCAGTTCAAAATAATACTATAACCTTTAACAACCAAATCTTATGGCTTATCAAGAAGTAACTCGTACAAGCTATGGAAAACGACTGGGCAATTCACTTGGCGGAATAGGCAGTGGATTCCTGCTCATCGTACTTGCGACCATCCTCCTCTGGTGGAACGAGGGCCGCGCCGTCAAGACGGCAAAAATGCTCGAACAGGCAAACAGCGAATGTGTCGACGTCCCCGATGTCTCGGTTATCGATCCTTCCCTCGAAGGCAAGATGATCCACGCCGTCGCCGTCGCCAAGACGGATGACATCCTCAGCGATCCCGAATTCGGCATCAATGAGAATGCGATCTGCCTCGAACGCGAGGTGGCATACTACCAGTGGGTGGAGCATGCAAGCTCGACCACCAAGGACAAGGTGGGAGGAGCGCAGGAAACCACGACGACCTACACATACTCTCATGAATGGGTGAGTTCCCCGATCAACTCGGCGAGCTTCAAGGATCCCGAGTACCAGGGCCTGAACTCGGTTCGCATCAATGTCGAGGATAACGCGGTCTATGCGACGAACGTCTCCTTCGGAGGCTACCAGCTCCCTGCGGGCATGGTCCGTTCCATCCCTTGCAACACACCTGTCGAGGTGCCTGCAATCGAGACGCAGGACAGCATCAAGACGGTCCACGTCAACTCCAATGTCGTATATTACGGACTTGATCCCCAGACGCCTGCAATCGGCGATGTCCGCGTGACCTTCATGAAGGGCGAGGGCGGCGAGGCTTCAGTCCTTGCAAAGGTGACGGGCAACACGTTCGAGCCCTACACCAGCAACGGCAAGTCTCTCTGCGTGCTTTCGATGGGCAACCGCTCCATGCAGGACATGTTCGAGACCGAGAAGCAGGCAAACAAGACCTGGCTCTGGATACTGCGCATCATCGGCATCCTGCTCGTGATTTCCGGCTTCAGGAACATCTTCAGCATCCTCGTCACCCTCTTCAAGGTACTTCCTCCGCTTGCATCGGTCGCGAACCTTGGTGTCAACATCGTCACCGGAGTGCTTGGCGTCGTTTGGTCGCTGATCGTCATCCTGATTGCCTGGGTGAGGTTCCGGCCCGTGCTGGCCATCTCTCTTCTCGTGGTGGCGGTGGCGCTGGTCGTATGGCTCATCACCAAGAGCAAGAAGACAAAGGCTCCCGTTGCTGCCGAATAGGCTTGCAAACGGGCTGTTGCACAGGCGCGTCCATGTCGGGCGCGCCTGTGTTGTCATGGAGCGTCCCTTGTGTGGCGAATGATGGCATCGCCGCGTAACGTGAGCGGTGCCGTGTCAGGCCGGATATGGGTTTGTCGAAATGGAACGAAAAAAAAACGAAAAAATAATTTGCAGATATAAAATTTATGTCTACATTTGCAATCCCAAAACGAGGGAATGCTTCCTTAGCTCAGTTGGTAGAGCACGACACTCTTAATGTTGGGGTCCAGGGTTCGAGCCCCTGAGGGAGCAC
>R22__coassemble_39_pt1 | contig 118928 bp, 113 predicted proteins | sample R22__metabat2_low_PE_051 | metagenome-assembled genome bin R22 | reverse complement strand
ACGCAAGATACGAAAAAAGAGTGAAAAAACATATTAGTCAAGCAGTTTTGCAAGCCGCCCCCCAGTAATCAACCCAGCACCCCATTGCAGCAAGGGACAGGACGGAGAGAAATGATTGGATTTCATGTTTTGAGCAGAAATCAGATTGACATCAAAAACTATATTTCTCCAGAATTCTGCCGAAATTATGCTCAAATGATATTCCATGAGCATAATAGCGGGCATATTATGCTCATTCCCATCGAAGCAGGCTTAATCCCTCCAAAACTTGTTTTGCGGACGGAATGATATTGCGCCGCGACTGCATCCTCCCCCGCTCCCTCACTGCGAGTTTTTCCATAAATTGCTATATTTGTGGAACGAAGAGGAAATAATCAAAAAACATATCGACATGAGAAAGGCATTGTTCATCGTTCTTGCTGCAGCGGCAGCAATGATCACCGCATGCTGCCAGAAAACGGCGGACGAGTACGGTTACACCGTCACGGACGGCATGATAGTATACAACACCCCCGAGCGGCCCGCCGACCAGCAGAGCATGCTCGGATTCGCGGCAGAGCCGATCGACACCGTGCGCATCGGCTTCGTCGGGCTCGGCATGAGAGGCAGCGACGCCGTCGCCAGGTACACCTACATCGACGGCGTGAAGATCGCCGCGCTCTGCGACACCCGCCCCGAGGCGGTGGAAGAGTCGCAGCAGACGCTGGAGAAGCGCGGTGTGCCGCGCGCCGAGTACGAATACACCGGGGATGAAGGCTACAAGGCGCTTTGCGAGAACGACGACATCGACCTGGTGTACCTCGCCGTGCCGTGGCAGCTGCACACCCCCATCGCCGTCTATGCCATGGAGCACGGCAAGCACGTGGCCGTCGAGGTGCCGGCAGCAACCAGCGTGAAGGAGTGCTGGGACCTTGTCAACACCTCCGAGCGCACGCGCAGGCACTGCATGATGCTCGAGAACTGCTGCTACGACTTCTTTGAGCTGACCTGCCTCAACATGGCCCAGCAGGGGCTCTTCGGCGAAGTGTATCACGTCGAGGGAGCATACCAGCACTGCCTCGAGCCCTATTGGGACCGCTACTACAACGACTGGCGCATGAGCTTCAACCGCGACCACAGCGGCGACGTCTACCCAACCCACGGACTCGGCCCCGTCGCGCAGGTGCTCAACATCCACCGCGGCGACAAGATGGACATCCTGGTATCGATGGACACCGAGGCATTCCTCGGACAGAAAGTGTCAGACCGCCGCTACGGAGAGGGAGCATATGAATATGCTAACGGCGACAACACCTCCACCCTCATCCGCACCCACAACGGCAAGACCATCCTCATCGAGCACGGCGTGGTCGCGCCGAGGCCCTACAGCCGCATGTACCAGATCACCGGCACCAACGGCTTCGCCAACAAGTATCCCGTGCGGGGCATAGCAATCGGCGCGGCGGCAACCGGCGTCAGCTCAGTGAGCAACCTTGACGCAGAGCATTTCCTCTCCGCCGAGGAGCGCGACCGCCTGCTGGACGAATACCAGCACCCTATCACGAAGGAAGGCTCCCTCGTCGAGACGGCCAAGAAAGTCGGCGGCCACGGCGGCATGGACTTCATCATGGACTACCGCCTGATCTACTGCCTGCACAAGGGACTCCCGCTCGACCAGGACGTATATGACGCCGCCGAATGGTCATGCATGACGGAGATCTCGGGCGTATCCATCGAGCACGGCTCCAAGCCCGTCAAGATGCCCGACTTCACCCGCGGCGAATGGAACAAGATTTCCGGCCTCAAGCTTGCGCTATGAGTTACCCGGAGCGCTGCCACGAACGTGGCGACTCCATCCCCCATTTTCCCCCAAAATGACTATCTTTGCATCACCGAACAACCAACGACCAATAAATTACAAATGAACATAGTATTTCTCGATGCCGAGACACTCGGCAATGATGTATCACTCGAGCCGATATCGTCACTCGGCAACTACGTATCGTATCCTTCCACCGCGCCGGAACTGACCGTCGAGCGCAGCAATGGAGCCGAAGTCGTGATAACCAACAAAGTATGGTTCGGCGCGCAGGAGATGGACTCCCTGCCGGAGCTGAAGCTCATCTGCGTCGCGGCGACGGGAATGAACAACGTGGACCTGGTCGCGGCAGCCGAGAGAGGCATCGCCGTGCGCAACGCCATAGATTACTCCACCCAGAGCGTCGTGCAGGTAACCTTCATGCACATCCTCAACCTCGTGGGCCACGGCAAGGAATTCGACGAATATGTCAAGAGCGGCAAGTACAGCGAAAGCGGATGCTTCACCGAAGTGTCCATGCCATTCTATGAGCTCAACGGCAAGAAGATCGGCATCATCGGCCTTGGCAACATCGGAAGCAAGGTGGCAGCCATCGCGACGGCATTCGGAATGCAGGTCGCATACTTCCCGACATCGGGCAAGGCCCACAGCGACCTCTACCCCGCCCTCGACCTCGAGACGCTTCTCGGCGAGAGCGACATCGTGACGATCCACTGCCCCCTCAACGACAGGACAAAGGACCTCATCACCGGCAGGGAACTCGCGAAGATGAAACCGGAAGGCTACATAGTGAACATGGGCCGCGGAGGCATCATCAACGAGAAGGACCTCGCCGAATCGCTCGACAATGGAGTGATCGCAGGCGCCGCGGTCGACGTCTTCTCAAAGGAGCCGCTGCCGGCAGGCCATCCATACCTCGGCATGGAGCACCCCGAGAGGCTCATCCTCTCGCCGCACATCGGCTGGGCAAGCCGCGAGGCGCGAGTCTGCCTGATAGGCAAGATCGCGGCCAACATCAAGGACGTGATGGGAGTGTAGGCTACTTCCGCAGATGAAGCTTGCGCAGGACGCGCCCCGCAAACCTGCGGGTCCTGCGATAGACATACAGCACAGGATAGGCCGCCATGACAAGGCGGCCTTGCCATATCCAGAGACGGTCGGAAGCGGTGAACTGGCGGCCGCCGAACATGGTGCCGGCGACAATCAGGGCGATGACATCGCCCGTGCGGGCAATCTCGAAAGGACCGATGTTGCCGTCGCCACGGATGTAGAGCACGTCACCCTGCCTGCGGACGATGCGGTGGACGCACTTGTGGCCATCGGCGCGCACGAAGAGCACCACGTCGCCGCGCTTGAGCTCATGGGTGGCGGGGGCGTACTTGACAAGCTCTATCTCGTCCACGCAGTGCTTCAGCGTGGGTCTCATGCTGTAGCCCTTGGCCGTGAGGCGCACCCTCTGGCCGGCATCGAGAAGTTCCTCGACGCGTTCGAAGAAGATTTCGTTGGGGACTACGATCTTGGCGTTGCTCATATCTCGATGACCCTGTCGCAGAAGTCGAGAGTGCTCTGACGGTGCGAAATCACAATAATTGTAAGTTCCTTCTTGCGGTTGGAGATGCCGCGGATGGCCTCGTTGACCTCGCTTTCGGTCTGCGAGTCGAGAGATGAGGTGGCCTCGTCGAAGAAGAGCACCTCTGCACCCTTGTAGAGAGCTCGGGCGATGCCCAGGCGCTGGCGCTGGCCGCCGGAGATGCGGCTGCCCGCCTCGCCGATGCGGGTGTCGATGCCCTTGGGAAGAGAGTTGATGAAGTCCATCAGGGAAGCCTGCTCGAGGGCGGCGATGACGCGCTCGCGGTCGATCTGCGAGCCGTCGCGGCCCAGGGCTACATTCTCAGCGATGGTGCTGTCGGTGATGAACACATCCTGCGGGACATATCCCACCTTGCGGTGCCACAGAGCGACGTTCGAGGCGTCGAGAGTGGTGCCGTCTATGCGGACGCTGCCCTCCCGGGGAGCGTAGAGTCCGAGGAGAAGGTTGAAGAGAGTGGTCTTGCCGGCTCCGGTGCGGCCCTTGATGCCCACCCTTTCACCCTTGTGGATGACAATCGAAAGACGGTCGATGACCGGACTGCTGTCGAAGGCGAAGCTGACGTTGTCCATCTCGATCGACTGCTCGAACGGGAGGTCGCCTTCGGGTGTGCCCATCTCGCGGTAGGAGGAACTGTCCTCGATCTGCGCCACGACCTGGCTCGTGTAGCGGGTCGCCTTGATGGCAGACCATGAGCTGATGATGCTGCGCACGGCAGGCATCAGCTTGAGCATCGCCACCGAGAAGACGCCCAGGAAGACCAGCGAAGCCTTGTCGGAGCCGTTGATGCTGAGCATCAGCAGCACCGCGACGACGGCGACGATGACGATCTCCAACAGGAACGACGGTATGGCCTGGATGATGCCCGAACGGACGCGGTATTTCGAGATGTCGCGGAGCCCCTCGTCGAAACGTTCGCGGCAGAGGTCGTATGCGCCGCTCACCTCGATCTCCGGATAGCCGCGGAAAGTCTCCTGCACGAGACGGTACTGCTGCCTGCGCGCATTGTTCTCAAGAGTGCCGTAGCGCACCAGCGGCTTGCGCACCAGAAGCAGGTAGACCGCGAGCGCCGGGACGAATGAGGCAAGCGAGAGAGCCGCCGCGAGCGGGTTGTAGACCAGCAGCGCCACGAGCATCAGCAGCGTGAAGGCAATCGCGCCGAAGAGCCGCAGGTAACCGCCCAGGTAGGCAACCACGAAGTTGTAGCAGACAGCGTTGATGTTGAAGGTCATCTCCGAGGAGTTGGACTGCTTGACGAATACCAGCCCCTTGTTGTAGTAGTTGTCGAAGAGAGTCGACGAGAAGTGGCGGTAGAGCGAGAGCATGTATTTGTTCTGGAACGTCGAGATGAGAATCGAGAGCACGCTCTTGACCACCAGGAGCACCAGCACGAGCAGGCAGACGAAAAGCGCGAAGCTGTCCTGCGAGGCGAAGCCGAGAGATTCGTATATGCGCATCAGGAACGAGCCGGAGATGGCCTCCTTGTCGAGGAGGAGCATCATCACCGGAAGCAGCGCCGCCACCCCGAAGAGGTCGATGAGGGCGCTGACCGGCACCAGGATGGCCACCAGCACCCCTTTCGGGCGGTATTCCCGTGGAATCAGTCGGATCATCGCCATCCCTGCGTCAGTCGATCATTATGATGTGTGAGAAGCCCGTGATGTCGAACACTTCCCTAACCTGGGGCTTCATGTCCTTAAGCAGGAGCTTGCCGCCATGGAGCGTCACGTTCTTCTGGAGCGTGAGGAATATGCGCAAGCCCACGCTGCTGGTATATTCCAGCGCCGAGCAGTCAATCTCGATGTCCGGGGCGTCATATTGCATCAGCGGAGCGATGCTGCTGTCGAACGCCTCCGCGGTCGAAGTGTCGATGCGTCCTGCCACCGACACCAGGGTCTTGCCGTTTTCGTTGTTGATAGTTACATCCATTGCAATATCTTGTTTTGTTCAATTCAACTTCTTCACGAGCGTAAGCACGTTGCATCCGTCCTCGTGGCAGTATGAGACACCGTCCATCAACTGCTTGCAGAGGAATATGCCGAGCCCGCCCACGGGGCGCTCCTCGAGCGGCAGGGAAAGGTCGGGGTCGGCCTTGAGCAGAGGGTTGAAGGGAATGCCGCTGTCGCGGATCACGATCCTGAGGACCTCATGCTCCCTGTCGAGTATGGTCTCGGCATCCAGATAGCCCTGGCCGTCGGCATACGCATAGCTGACGACATTCTCGAGAACCTCCTCCAGCGCAAGGCGGACCTTGAACCTGATGTCCTGCGAGGAGGGAATGTCCTCGCTCTCCATCAGTCGGTCGACCATCTCGCCGGTGCGTCCCGCAATGGGCTTGAACCTGAAGTGCATGACCTTGTGCCGTTAGTAGTACTTGACTTCCGTGCCCTCGAGGGCGGTGAGCAGGTTGTTGGCCATGCGGCTCGCGCCGAAGCGGAAGTATTTCTTGTTGAGCCATGCCTCGCCCAGGGTGTCGCGCACGATGCCGTAGTAGAGCACCGCGTCCTCGGGAGTGGAGATGCCTCCTGCAGGCTTGAATCCCACCATGCGGCCCGTCTTGGCGTGGTATGCCCTGATGCAGTCGCACATGATCTGCGCAGCCTCCGGAGTCGCCGCGGGCTGCATCTTGCCGGTCGAGGTCTTGATGAAGTCGGCGCCCGCCTCCATTGCGAGGAACGAAGCCTCCTCGATGAGAGAACGCTCCTTGAGCGCGCCGGTCTCGAGGATGACCTTCAGGTGCGCATCCTTGTTGGCCTGGCGGATCGCGCCGCCGATCTCGCGGATCTCGACAGCAGCGTCTTCCTGCCTGCCGTCAAGGAACGAGTTGAGCGCAAGCACGATGTCGACCTCGTCGGCACCATCCTCGACCGCGCCGTAGCACTCGGCGACCTTTACCTGGAGAGTGCTCTGCGAAGCGGGGAAGCAGCCGCCGACGACCGTGATGTGGACGTCGGGATCCTTGCGAACCGCCTTGATGGTGGAGGCGAAATTGGGGAAGACACAAATCGATGCCGGCAGCGGATACTGCGGGAAAGAGTCGTGGAACCTGTTGACCTTCTCCGCCATGGCGGCGATCTTGGTGAAGGTGTCGGTCGGGTTGAGTGAAGTGAGGTCGATCATTCCGAGGACCTCTTTATAAATCTGCTTGTTGTCCATTTCTTCTGTGTTTTATATGAGTCTGGTCGAACGGCTCTCGCGCGTCAGACGCAGGTTTTGCAAGTCAATGTTTTCGATGAGCACGACGCCCGGGCGCTTGCCCTTCTCGAGGGTGCCGCAGGCATCCTCGCATCCGATGGCCTCGGCGCCGTTGATGCATGCCCACTCGAGCAGCTCGGCGAGCCCCAGCTCCGGGAAGTTGTCCTGCAGGCAGCGCATCTCGTCGACCATCGAGAGAAGGAGGTTGCTGGAGAGCGAGTCGGTGCCGATGCAGAGCTTCAGGCCGTACGAGCGCATGAGCCCGATTGGCGGAAGCGCGCGGTGGATGAAGATGTTGGAGAGCGGACAGAGAGCCCAGTAGGGCGACTTGAGCGTCTTGAGCGCATATTCGATGCTCTCCTTGTCGGTGGCGACGTTGTGCACCAGCAGCACGCGGCCGTAGACCGGTGCGGGAATCTCCGTCGTCAGGTTGTCGAGGAAATATTTCAGCGCGCCGCTGCCGGTGACCGGCGGGGTGCTCACGCCGCGACCGTGGTAGTCGTCGGCGAGCGGACCGGTGCCGAAGCGGATCATGTCCTCCTCCTCGTCGCTTTCCTGGCTGTGGTATGAGATGAAGCCGCTCTTGAGACCCTCGGCAGCCGAGAGGCGGTTGAGCAGCGGGCTCATCGTATAGCACGAGTGGGGAGTCGGCGCGGCGTCGAGCCCCATTTCGCGGGCCTCGGCCTGCAGCGCCAGGACAGACGACATTATCGCGGGAGCATCCTCGGGCTCGGTGCCGAAGACCTCGAGGTAGGTGCGGGTATACATGCGGCCCTCCTCAATGGCCTCCCTCTTCATCTCGAAGCTCTCGTCGCAGTTGCTGATGTCGGCCATCGCGGAGACGCCGGACTCGTACATCGCGTCGAACTCGCGGCGCATGGCCTCCACCCTGCCCTCGCGGTCGACGGTCAGTCGAAGCGCGTTGATCTGCCTGATGAAGCCGTCCATGCCGGAAGCCTGGCGGAAGAGCCCCTTCATGTGGGAGAGCTCGACGTGGCAGTGCGCATTCACGAAACCCGGGACTATCACACCCTTGCGATAGACGATCTCCTGGTCCTGGAATCGGGCGTCCTCGGCTATGTCGACGTTGTTGAGCGTGCCGACGGCCACGATCGTGCCATCGTCGTCACACTCCACGAACCCGTTCCTGATGGGTTCACCGGAGACGGGAAAAACGTAATCTGCTGCAAATATCATTACCTGTCGTGTTGAATCGGTTATTTCATCCTGTCCTCGAGGCGCTTGAAGTCATCCCTGTTGATGTCCTTCTCCTTCTTGTTGCGGTTGCGCTTCTGCGGAGGGGCGGTAGTGTCGAGAGCGGGGACTTCGGTGCCGTCGGAAATCTTCACGTCGGTCGCTTCGATGCCATTATCCCTGGCCTCCCTCTCGAGGACCTCCCTGCGGCGCTTTTCACGTTCACGTTCCTGGCGCGGCATGTCGGCATCCTTCTTCATCCTGGGGTCGATGACCTCCTCGTTCGTCGGCTCGGGCTTCTCCTCGACCTCCTCGATCACCTCGATCTCTTCATCTTCCTTCTCCCGGCCCTCGCGGTGGGCGTCGAAGATCTTCTCGTCGGCGTCGGCGTCGACAGGAAGGATCTCGTCGTCACCGATGTCGTCCTCCTTCTCCGGTTCGGAAGCCTTCCTGTCAAGCTCGCCCATGCGCGCCTGGAGCTTCCTCTGGACGGTCTTCATCATGGCCGCCAGCTTGTCGGGGTTGCGGAGGTAGTAATCGTTCGCGGCCCGGAAAGTCTCGAGGTCGTAGCCGTTCCTCTCGATGATGGGGAGATAGACGTAGTTCGAATCGGACTGGATGCGGTATTCCGGCACTTTCTCCATGTATTGGTCCATCAGGGCCATCTCATAGTAGATCTGGCTCATCTTTTTGATTGGAATGGGGGCGCTGAAATCGCAGGAAGTGAGCAGAGCCACTCCTATCAGTGAGAGTATGAGAATTTTTTTCATTACCAAGTGACCGCTCCTTGAGCGGAAGACGGGTTTCGAACCCGCGACCTTCGGCTTGGGAAGCCGACGCTCTACCGACTGAGCTACTTCCGCATTGCGCGGCGGATTCCTCCGCTCGCAAATTATATGCAAAGTTAATAAATAATTAGTAATTTTGCGCGGTTTCGATACCAAAACTCAAATTGGCAAAACAAATCTAATCACAGATAAGAACTATGGTATATTCAAGCGAAGTACAGCACATGTGTGTTGTCAGCAAAGGCCCGAACCACGGCCCGGCTCCGATCCCGGAGGAAGGCAAATGGGTCAAAGCTAAAGAAATCAAGGACATCTCCGGCATGACGCACGGCATCGGCTGGTGTGCTCCCCAGCAGGGCGCCTGCAAACTCTCCCTCAACGTCAAGGACGGCATCATCGAAGAGGCACTCGTAGAGACCATCGGATGCTCCGGCATGACCCATTCGGCAGCAATGGCAGCCGAGATCCTCCCGGGCAAGACCATCCTCGAGGCTCTCAACACCGACCTCGTATGCGACGCAATCAACACCGCAATGCGCGAACTCTTCCTCCAGATTGTCTACGGACGCACCCAGAGCGCGTTCTCCGAGGGCGGCCTCGTCATCGGAGCAGGACTCGAGGACCTCGGCAAGGGACTCCGCAGCCAGGTCGCCACGATGTTCTCCACCAAGGCAAAGGGTGTCCGCTATCTCGAAATGGCAGAAGGCTACGTCACCAAGATCGCTCTCGACGAGGATGACGAGGTCTGCGGATACGAATTCGTACGCCTCGGCGTAATGATGGACAAGATCAAGAAGGGCGTCGACGCAAACGAGGCTCTCAGGCAGTCCACTTCGACATACGGCCGCTTCACCAAGGAGAAGGGCGCCGTCAAGTTCATTGACCCAAGAATCGACTAGGAGGACCACAATATGATACGTGAAGTGAAATTCGAAAGCCAGGACCGCCGCATGGCGAACATCCTCAAAGTTTTGAACTCATACGGCATCGCTTCGATCGAAGAGGCCAACGAGATCTGCGACAAGGCAGGCATCGACCCCTATCTCGAGTGCGAGCAGACCCAGAACATCTGCTTCGAGAACGCAAAGTGGGCATACGTCTGCGGCGCGGCGATAGCAATCAAGAAGGGCTGCAAGAACGCCGCTGACGCTGCCGAGGCAATCGGCGAAGGTCTCCAGGCATTCTGCATCGCAGGTTCCGTCGCAGACGACCGCAAGGTCGGACGCGGCCACGGCAACCTTGCGGCAAGACTTCTCCGCGAAGAGACCGAATGTTTCGCGTTCCTCGCAGGACACGAGTCTTTCGCAGCAGCCGAAGGCGCAATCAAGATCGCGGAAATGGCCAACAAGGTCCGCAAGAAACCCCTCCGCGTGATCCTCAACGGACTCGGCAAGGACGCAGCGATGATCATCAGCCGCATCAACGGCTTCACCTATGTCCAGACCGAATTCAACTACTACACCGGCGAGCTCAAGGTCGTCCGCACGAAGGCATACTCCGACGGTCCCCGCGCGAAGGTCAACTGCTACGGCTGCGACGACGTTCGCGAAGGCGTGGCAATCATGCACCACGAGGGCGTCGACGTCTCCATCACCGGCAACTCGACCAACCCTACCCGCTTCCAGCACCCCGTCGCAGGCACCTACAAGAAGGAATGCATCGAGCAGGGCAAGAAGTATTTCTCCGTCGCATCGGGCGGCGGCACAGGCCGTACCCTTCATCCGGACAATATGGCAGCAGGTCCCGCTTCATACGGAATGACCGACACCATGGGCCGCATGCACTCCGACGCACAGTTCGCAGGATCCTCTTCAGTTCCCGCACACGTCGAAATGATGGGATTCCTCGGAATGGGCAACAACCCCATGGTAGGCGCTACAGTCGCTGTGGCAGTGGCAGTTGCGCAGGCAATGTAGGATCGGACGCAAAAAAATTTCATGCGGAGTCGAAATTTTTTTTCGACTCCGCATATTTTTAGCACGGCATTTGCTAATAACAAAGCATAGTAATAACTTTGCAATTGTCATTGATTCGTGGCTGACAACTTTTAAAGTTCAAGCTTTAGCCCCGATTGGAAATCTGGACAATTTCTATGAGCAGGGCAAGGGGCAGCTTCATTACCCATATCGTGAGATAATGGAAATGAAGCTGCCTATCTGCTCATGGGGGTCCCCCCAATTCTAAACCAGGAAAAATATCGCAACCGCCACCGCCGCGCCGAGAAGCGCGCCGAAGAATACCTGCAGCGGTGTGTGGCCGAGGAATTCCTCCAGGCGCTCGCTCTTCGACTTGAATGAGAGGTTCTTGAGGAACTCGTGAATCTCGTTTATGACCTGCGCCTGCTTGCCGCTCTCGAACCTGATGCCGGAAGCGTCGTGCATCACGATGAATGCAAGCGCCGCCGAGATGGCGAACTGGAACGAGGAGAGGCCGTACATCAGCGCGCTTGCGGTCGCCAGCGAGACGACCGTCGCCGAATGGCTGCTCGGCATGCCGCCGTCACCCATCAGGCGCGCCAGGTCGAACTTCCGGTTGCGGATGCAGTATATCGTCGCCTTGAGCATCTGGGAAAGCACCCAGGAGACGGCGAGTGTCAATAGAAGCTTGTATTCGGACATATTGTCAGACGGTTCTGAAGTAGTATGGCGCTACCACCTGTATCTCAGTCCACCCGAGACGAGGCCCTGGGAGCCGAAGCCCAACTCGACGAAACCGCGCAGGTTGCGTCCTCCGAAATCGCAGCATACCGGGGAAATCTGCACTGCCATGGTGCAGTCAGCGCCGTCACTCGACCCGTCGAACACGCAAAGGCCGATGCCGGCCTTTGAATAGAGCCCCACATGGCGGAAGTTCATCCACGATGCGCGTACGATCGGAAGCACCGAGAAGACGTTGTAGTGAGTGCTGGTGGAATTGCTGTTGTCCACCTCGCCGGACTTCTCCCTGACGAGGTTGCCGCTCATCGATTCGTAGACGAATGCTCCGCCCACCGACAGCACCTTGTTGAACCAGTGGCCGTATTCCAGCGAGAACTGGCCGGAGTAATGGGAGTCTTCCGGCCTGACATGGCCGGCGCTGAACAAGATGACCAGCAGGTCGCCGATCACGTTCCCCGCCTGGGGCAGGGATATCTGGCCGTAGGCGAACGAGATGTCGTCATCTCCGGCGAGGGAGACCCTCTTGGTCTCCTGACAATATGCGCTCGCGGGCGCCAGCAGCGCAGCGAGGCAGATGATGATGAACAATTTCTTCTTCATGGCTACCGAAGCTATATGACCTTTACCTTGAAAATCGCCTTGCGGAGGAAGCCCTCGCCGATCAGCGGGGCATGTGCCTCTTCGGGCAGGAAGACCGTCTTCTCCCCCATCTCGCCGGAGATCAGGTTGTCGATCTCGTCGTCGAAGAAGAGGACGTCGCTCTCGGCGTCCATCTCGCCGCGCGGCGAGGTGCAGCGCGCGCGGTCCTTCACGCCGTAGTATTCGGTGCCGGAGAGCGGAATGTGGATGTCGATGTATTTGTCGTGTGCCTCCAGCAGGGCCTCTTCGCTGCTGCGGAGCTCGGCCTCGACGATGTTCACCCAGACGTTGCCCTCGTCAATGACGTAGGTGCCCGGCTCGAGCGAATTGAGGTCGGTCGACTTGATGAAGGCCTTCGCCTTCATATAGTGGGGATTGTCCTTTAGATTCATTGCAGTTGGTTCAAATGGTTCATTGTTCGATCAGCGAGAGCGCCTCCTCGACCTCGTGACCGCGATAGAGGATCGTTCCCTCGGGAGAGATAAGCACGAAGGTCGGGATGCCGAGCACGCCGTACTGTATGGAAGGCGAGTTCTCGCGCCCGCCGGTGTAGATCACCGGCCAGGTGACGCCCAGGTCGTTCATTGCCTGGAGGGTGTTGTCAAGGGATTCCTCCCAGACGGCGATGCCGAGGATGTCGACCTTGCCGCTCTGGCTCAGGGGAAGGAGCTCGTTCTTGATGGCGCGCTTGCAGGGGCCGCACCACGATGCCCAGAAGTCGACGAGCAGCGGCTTGTCGGCGGGAATCATCGCGCTTATCGAGAGCGGCTCGCCCGTGAGTGCGTTCGGGCCGGTGATGTCGATGAAGGGATTGCCCGCGGCTGCCTGCTCGGAGTGGTCGATGGCCTGCATCTTCGTGTTGATGAGCTGGTTCGAACGAATCAGCTCGGAAGCCTTCTCGAACTCCTCGTGGACCTTGTCCAAGTTCCAGAAATTGGTGATCAGATCCCTGAAGAGGTTGATGCCCATCGAATCCTCGCTGTGCTTGCGGTAGAGGGATTCGACCGCCAAGGTCATCTTCTCCAGCTGTTGGTCTGCGGTAAGCGAGCTGTCGCCCTCGATCTGGGTCAGCTGGCCGTAAAGTTCCTCCATCTCCTGCTCGGCGCTCTTCTGCTCCTTGCAGGATGTGATTGCAGCGACGGTCATGAGCGCTGCCAACATCAATGCGATTCTTTTCATATTGTATGCGTATTAATCTTCCTACTTGTCGGCCGAAAAAACAAAGCCAACTTCAAAGTTAACAATTTTTCGCGGCAAAGGCAACAGTGCCGGAGGCTATTATTCCGAAATAATTAGTAATTTGGCGGCGAATTTGGAAAACAAACAAGACACGATATGAAAAAATTTCTCTTCATCCTCTCCTGCGTCGCCATGATGGCCTTCGCGGCAGCATGCAACAACCAAGGCGGCAAGGACAACGACGCCGAAGCATCGGACGAGCCCGTTCCTCAGATCGTCGGCAAATGGAAAAGCGACCTGTTCGGCTTGGAATTCAAGAAGAACGGCACCGGAGTCATGATCCTCAGCAATGACAAGGGCACCAAGAATTTCACCTATTCGCTGCAGGACACGCTCCTCACCTTGAAATATGAGGACAACCCGGCAGAGATGACTCTCGGTTGCGTGTTCGAAGGCGACACCTTCACGCTGCTGGACGACTTCGACAATGCCACCCTATTCAAGCGCAGGAAGTAGCTTCGCCGATGCGATTGAGACAAACAAAAGAGGTCGACCCTTCCGGGCCGGCCTCTTTCATGTTCCATGCATGACGAGTCGGTGAGATTTCAGGCCTCCTGACAAATCATGCAGTCGATGAACTCCCCGTCGATGATGGCCATCGCCTCGCTGCTGACGAAACGCGCGGCCTTCTCGCCGACGCTCCTGAGACGGCCGAAGAGTATCAACGTGCCCCCGCCATCCGAGCAGCAGAGCTTGGCATCGGTCTCCCCCTCCACCGCGATGTCGCATTCTGCCCTTATTGACGACACCTCGACGTCGGAAACTCCGTCGGACGTTACCTTGCTGACAAGATTGCTCCTGACAGAACCCAGATCATCCTGCACCTCAAGGGTGAGAAACCGGCACCTATCCAGCAGCTCTGCTGCTTTTTCAACCAATTGTTCAATGTTCATCATAGAATATATCTCCTTTATTTGCCTTATATTAAACATACGTATCTAAATCATTGCAAGAGAAGCGCAGCATGCCAGCTGGTCGGCGCAGTACATGCTGAAGGCGAAGCGCCCGTCCTCCTCCATGCGGATCCCCTGCCGGGTCATGGCGCCGCACGGCACCTCGCGGCGGAAGTTCACGTCCAGGCGCAGCGGCCTGAGGGATGAGGCAATCTGCCGCGGCAGCAGGTCGAAGAACATCTCCACATACTTGGAGTTGTTGAGGTGGCCGTTGAAGTCGCATTCGCTGTAGCCGGTGATGCGCTCGACGACGTTCTCCAGGAGGAAGCCCCTTATCCGACGCGGGAGCGAGCAGGGCTGCTCGCGGTCGTTGTCGTCGCCGTTCATGTCCATGAGCACCGGACGGCGGCTGCTCTTGTCGAGTATGCACCATTCGGTGACTCCCCGGCATATGTCGCGCCCCTCGGAGTCGGTGACGGAGAAGGAGCGGTTGTGGCAGAGCCCCTGCGACGGGCTGCCCCATACGTCCACCGAGATGTCACGGTAGAGCGTCGGACGCTCGAGGAACTCCATGCCGCAGCGGGCGAGCGCCCAGGTGTATCCGCGGTCCGCCATCACGTCGATGCCGTAGCCCGACTGGCGGATGTTGATGCCGATTGAGTTTATTATTATGTTGTAGATCGACGGAACGGTTGCGAATCCGTCGCTGTCCAGGAATTCAGGATCGATTGTGCGTGATATGTTGGTAAGCATCGTGTAGTCTTTTAGTTCGGTTGTGGTGCAAAATTAGCCCGGCCCCTCACGATGCGGAACAAAATTATTCGTGTGGTACGAAAAATGGCGTGAATTTGCATTTTGGCGGAAAAAACACCATATTTGTGGTACGAATAACACGGGTTTTGACAAACCTCCCACCAACAAATGAGACGAAAATGGCACAGGTGAACGACAAATACACGATACCTCGCGGGCCATGGCTCCAGATCGCCTATGCGATCCTCCTGCCCGCCTTCTTCATGGGATTCTGCCTCCTCTACGACCCCTTCGGCATCCAGGAATACTACACCTTCGGCAGCGGCAAGCTGGGACCGGGGTTCCACCTTGTAATACTCACTTGCATAATACTGCTCTCGACAGTCGCCTCCCGCTCCCTGCTCTACTTCGTATTCCGCAGGATGAAGGTGGCCGAACGCTTCAAGTGGAAGCACTACGTCATCTGGTGCCTGTGCGAGATTTTCATCACGGCCTGCTACATGGCGCTCTACACCGCCGTCTTCACCAAGATGCCATTCTTCCAGTGCCTTGGCGACTGCCTGAAGTTCGGCGGCCTCACGCTGGTCTTCCCCTATGTCTTCCTGATGCTGATGCAGGTGATCCACGAGCGTGACGAGCTGCTCGCCGCAAGGAATGCCGTCGGCGAAGAGTCCCTCATAAAGTTCCGCGACGAGCATCAGCGCCTGAAGCTCACCATCGACCGCAGCGCCGTGCTCTGCATCCGCTCCGACTACAACTACCTCGAGATCCACTATCTCGAGGCCGACAAGGTCAAGACATTCCTGCTGCGCAACTCCATGAAGAGCCAGGAGGAGAACGCCGAGAAGAACGGGCTGGTGCGCTGCCACCGCTCCTATTTCGTGAATCCCGCCCACATCAAGATGCTGAGCAAGGACAAGAGCGGGGTCTACGCCGCGATCCTTGACGCGCCCGACGCCATCAAGGTTCCGGTCAGCCGCCAATACTACGAGGCGCTCTCGAGCATCCTCTAGCCCCGGCGCGGGGGCTGCCCCACGCACACGCCACGACATTTCCACAAACGACATGACATATGAAAAGATCACTTTTACTGGCATTCGTGCTGATCGCCGCATTCGTTTCCTGCAACGGACCGGCACCCGCCCCCGACAGCTTCAAGGCCTACTGCTGGAGCGGAGAGATGGATGGCAACGGCCAGGCAAGCGCCTGGATCGGCATCCGCGATTCTGACGGACTCATCGCCGGAGAGATCTCCTTCGGCGGTTCGACCTACGCCCTTCACGGGGAAGACGGCCTCAAGGAGGGCAGCATCATCAACGCGTTCCTCTTCAACGACATCTTCCAGGTCGGGGCGATCGAGATCACCGTCGCTCCCGACAGCAGCATGGAAGGAACCTATTGGGACAGGTATGACCAGGAATTCGACATCAGGATGAAGCCCACTGACGGGGAGGCGCCGAGGAACCCCTTCGAGCACCCCGCATACGGCGACCTGAAGGTCGCATCGGACTGGGTCTGCGGCCTCAGGTACGAGGGCGACTACAACTTCACCACGGTCAGCATCTACACCCCAGGCGGCAACAAGGTGGCATTCCACGCCAATGACGGATATCTCAAGACAAACTGGGGCACCTTCGACCCTTCCATCTACCCGGATTCCGAGGGCGCTTCGGCAATGAGCACCGTCAAGTATGACGGAGGCAAGGCTGTCTTCCCCACCGAGGGAAGGGAGTCCATCGTCGTCGAGTTCTTCAAGGACTTCATGGTGGTCTCGCTCGACTGCGGCGAAGGGGAGGAATACAATGCCGAACTCGAATTCATGGCAGGCACATTCCCTCTCCAGTCAATATACGACGACTTCCCGGTCTGCTGGACCGAGGGCGAGGGCGAAGAGGGCGACAACTGGATCCCGGCTCCCAAGTTCGGTGACGTTGCCGCCATCCGCGAGCAGCTCGTTGACGGCTCGTTCCGCGGAGTCCACATTCCCGTCGAGGTCGCATCCGGCTCCCGCCCGGGCATCGAGGAGTTCTTCAAGGCGTTTGCCGCGCAGTATCCCGGCATCCTTACCGACAATGCCTTCAACAGCCTCTACAACGGACTGGAGATCGAAATCTGCCACGCCGTCATGAACAAGCGCGCAGGATACCTCAACTCAGCGAACGCCACCGACAGCGGCTTCAACGAGGGCATGCAGATGTGCTACTGGAACACCCCGACCGACCACAGCATCGTGGCCGCCGTGCTGAACTATTTCGTCACCGACGCCAATGACGACGATGTCAGGATGCCGGACTGGCTGATGCTCTTCTACGAATACGACACCGAAAAGCACACCCTCAACCCGATATGCTCGACCTCCCGCTTCTCGGAATGGGCTTCCTGGGCAATCGACCCCGCCTTTGACCTTGGCGGCACGAGCGTGGTCAACGCTGACGAGGTCATCCTGCCGGAGAAGGGAAAGAACATCCTCTTCAATGTCGACGGCATGGAGATGTGCAGGATGGAATGGGACGATGACAGCTGGTTCAGCGTCGCGGACTGACGTCGGAGATCAAAAATGGCCACGCCTCACTTGGTGAGAAGGTGGCCGAACTTCAGATAGAGGCGGCGGATCGTTCGCTCCGAGATTACCGAGACCACGGGTATCGAGACCCGGTTGAGGAATCCGGGCACGATCCGCTTCCTGCGTCTGAACATGGCCCCGAGGGCCTTGTCGACCGCCGTCTCGGGCTCGATCATCAGCCCCCAGCGCTTCATCGCGCGGCGCGTGCGCTGCGAGAAGCCGAAGAGCGGCGTGTCCACCGCGCCGAAGACGGCGGTGGTCACCCCCACCCCGGTGCCGCGGCACTCCACGCGCAGCGAGCGGGTGTAGTTGCGCACGAAGGCCTTGGTGTTGCCGTACATCCCGATGGCGGGCCAGTGCATCCATGCGCATATCGAGGAGATGTTCAGCACATATCCCCTGCCGCGCGCCTTCATGGCGGGGACCATCTGCCGGCAGAGCAGCAGCGGGGTGACGCAGTGCACCATCATCATCGCGCGGAGCTTTTCGGGGTCGGTGTCGGCTATTTCGGAGGTGAAGATCATGCCGGCATTGTTGACGAGCACCTCGACCTCCGCACCCGGGGCGCTTTGCTCCAGCCGTGCGGCAATCCTGGCAACCGCATCTTCGTCGGCAAGGTTCTGCTCGATGCAGACCACGGATGGCATCTTCGGGTCATCGTCCACGAACATGGGACGCAGCTCCAGCGCGAGCGACTCGAGCCCCTCGCCGTTGATGTCGACCAGCACGAGCGAGTAGCCACGCGCGGCAAGACGCGAGGCGTATATCCTGCCCATCCCGGAGGCGGCGCCAGTTATCAGAGCATACTTTCCCATAAATCCCCACAAATGTAGCATATTTTAAACCTTGCAGCAAGACTGATGTCTAATTGTTGATGGTTATGGCGCGGCATCGTCACGCTGCGCCGGACATGACACGGACATGAAAAAGATATTCACGGCAATCATGCTCATGGCGGCGATCCTCACATCATGCGGAGGAAACGAATGGCCCTCGGAAGAAGAGCCCTTCGGCCCCTACCCCGGCCAGGTGGACCCCGGCTCAGGCACGGCATCGACTGCGGACACCACCATCACCCCCTACGGCGGAGCAAGGGCAACCGATGCGGCCATGGACGTAGTCGGGACCAGCGAAGACCTCTTCTGGGAGCGCAACTCCTTCACCAGCACGGTAATGGTGACATACAACGGCACCGAGGCAACGGTATCCAACACTGACGTCAAGATAGCCACATACGTCAGCGGCGCCGACGTGACGGTGGACATGCTCACCAACAGCGTCAAGGGTGTGGAGATCATCGTCAAGGGCAAGAGCAGCGACGGCTCGCTGAAGATATACGGCGACAAGAAGTTCAAGCTCACGCTCAGCGGGCTCGACTCCGACGTCAGCAACCGCTTCACCATCAACGGCGGCACGGTCATCGGCACAGGCGGCGCAGCGACCGACCCGTCATCGTCCAGCAAGCAGTATTCGCTCGTCTACGGCGGCATCTCGATAGCGATGGACTCCTACATCACCATTACAGACGATTCGGGGAAGCCGATCACCACGGTCCAGGTGCCGCGCACCCTCAACCAGGGGCTCTGCCTTGTCTTCAGCAGCCCCGACCTCAAGAAGGGGTCGACCTACTACGTCAAGACCGGAGGGACCGTCACAAGCCCCACCGACATCTGGAACGGCTGGAGCAAGGGTGGAACCTGGAGCGGCGGCAGCCAGCTGAACAGCTTCACCATAAGCAGCGTCGTGACGAAGCTGGGCTCGTCGAGCGGCGGCCCCGGCGGTCCGGGTGGCCCAGGCGGTCCCGGCGGTCCGGGCAGACGGTAGGACTTTTCGGTTTTTATCATTATATTTGCACAAATCAAACGGTCAAGTCATATGAAGAAGACATTGATAGTGGCGCTGCTTTGCCTTTTGAGCGCGACGCCGGCCTTCGCCCAGCTGGATGACGCAAGGGCGGCCAAGCGCGCCGTGCGAAAGAATCTCACCATCAGGGAATGGAATACCGACGCCAGGAGCAAGACGCGCTGGATGGACCGCGAGACCACCTTCGACAGCGAGGGACGCAAGATCGAGGAGACGGAATACGCCAGCTACGGGCAGAAGTGGAGGATCGTCTATTCATATGACGCAGACGGCCGCGTCGCGAAGGAGGTCGAATATGACGACCGCAACAAGGCGTCGTGCATCCGCAAGTTCGAATACAACTCCGACGGCACGAAGAAGAAGCAATACAACTATGCGCCGAACGGCAAGTTGCTGACGACAAAGATATTCGAATACGTCACCACGGAATCCGACTGACCGTGAACACCCGCCCGGAAATAGAGGCTCTCTTGGAACGGATGCAGCCCGTCACGCTCGGGGAGATGGACTCCATCAAGCTGATGAACCGCATCGACACCAAGTACGTGACCACCGAAAGCGTCCTTGAGGAGATCCTTTCGGAGGTCGTGGAGGGCTACCGCGTCCTTGTGACGGACAATCTCCGGACCGGCGGATACGACACGCTCTACTACGACACCCCGGGGCGGGAGATGTACATGGCCCACCGCAACGGGCACCTCAACCGCCAGAAGGTAAGGACGAGGACCTATCTCAACTCGGGCATCTCCTTCCTTGAGGTCAAGCGCAAGAACAACCATGGCAGGACAAAGAAGAAGAGGATTCCGATCGACGGCGCCCTCTTCCATGACTTCTCGTCCGACACATCCGCCCGCGACTTTCTCATGGCCAGGTCCGGATACGGCGCGGATGCGCTCATTCCCCGGCTGCGCACGGCGTTCAGGCGCATCACGCTCGTCGACGTCGACTTGAGCGAGCGGGTGACGATCGACCTGGGCGTGACCTTCGCGAGCGCGGACGACGGTGTCGAACGCTGCATCTCCCCCGCCGTCATCATCGAGCTCAAGCAGGACGGCGCATCCGCGTCGAAGATCAGGAAGGTGCTGCACGAACACCGCGTCCAGCCGCTCCGCATCAGCAAGTACTGCATCGGCACGGTCCTCACCTGCCCCGACGCAAGGGCGGGCCGCTTCAGGGAAAAGGTCCACCAACTCGAAAAAATAAAAGGTTCAAAGATATGATACCACTCCAACTCCCCGATTTCGATCCCACGATCGCCGAAGAATTCGGCTACCAGGCCGTGGCTGGAAACAGCTTCCTGGGCGTCCCTCTCTTCGAGAGCCAAAACATGCTCCACCTTCTCATCAGGTTCGCGTTCAACCTGCTGGTCTCGTGGATAACGGTCCATTTCTTCTACTACAGGAAGAGCCGCCGCAGGGACTACTACCTCACCTTCATGATCTTCTCGTCGGCGATGTTCCTGCTTGTCTTCCTGATGGAGAGCGTCAAGCTGCAGATCGGCCTCACGCTGGGCCTCTTCGCCATCTTCGGAATGATACGCTACCGCACCGAGACGGTCCCGGTCAGGGAGATGACCTATCTCTTCGTCATCATCGCCATGTCTGTCATCAACGGCCTCGCCCTCAACATCTCCTATGCAGAGCTCGCGCTGGCCAACCTGCTGATGATAGCCTTGATATGGGTGCTCGAGAAGGCGCGGTTCAAGAACCGCTCCACCAAGGTCGTACAGTATGACCGCATCGAACTCATAGTGCCCTCGCGCCGCGAGGAGCTCGTCGCGGACCTCGAAAGGCGCCTCGGAGTGAAGGTCGACAAGGTGGAGGTGGGCCACGTCGACTTCCTGAAGGATTCCGCCTTCATCAAGGTCCACTACACCCTCGATGACGGGGATGTCAACACCATCGACACGCTGACGAAGGTCAGGGACTACAACGACGGACAATGAGACGGATGCTGACAATCATGTTGCTGCTGGCCGCATTCTCGGCCGGCGCACAGGAGTCGCGCAAGGTCCCGACCGAATACAAGGGCAGGATTGCGGCGGAGTTCGACCAGAAGCTCGCACGCGGCCTCCACGCAACACTGGGCGAGGAGCTCTGCTTCGAGGACCGCTTCTCCGGCTTCGACAAGTCGACGACCACGCTCGGCATCACATACAAGACATGCGACTGGCTCAGGCTTGGTGCCGGCTACTCGTTCATAGCCGACCTGGGGGATGAATCCGAGATCCGCCACAGGGGCACCTTCGACGCCACGGGAAGCCTGCGCGCCGGCAGCTGGCGCTTCAGTCTCCGCGAAAGGTTCCAGAGCACCACGAGGACTGCCGACATCAACCTCTTCCAGCAGCCCAGGACCTCGCTCGACCTCAAGTCGAGGCTGAAATGCGGCTACGTCTGCAACACCGTTCCCCTCAAGCCCTACGCCGAGGTGGAATTCCGCCACCGCCTGAACGCGGTCGAAAGCAGCCTGCTTCCAGAGATATCCTACTGCGACTGCTACCTGAGCCGCACCAGGGTCGCATTGGGCACCGAGTGGCAGATGGACGGGCGCAATGCGCTCGACTTCCGCCTCATGCTGGACAACAACGACAAGATCAAGGTGGATGCCACCCGCAAAGGCAGGCTCAAGGGGACGACGGAACTCCATGGAGGCGTCCTGTCGATCGGAATCAGATACAAGTTCAGCAGGAAATAGGGAAACTCATCGGCCGGCGTCGACCATCGTCGTACAGACCTTGCACTTGAGCTCGTCGTCACACTCGACGGAGAGCACTATCGTGCCCGCAGCGCATTCGTAGCGCGTGCGGTAGAGGCACTTGCCGAACTTGGTGGCCATGTAGCGGGCGTTGTCGTTGTTGCCCGAGAGCTTCGCGAACTTCTCCACCGTCTCGACCGGCGCACCGTAGGTCGCGGTGAGCTCGCGCTTGCGGCGCGTGTATTCCTCGTTCAGCTCGCGCCAGTTGCGCTTCTCGCTCGAGAAGACCTTTATGCTCCTCACATTGTCGAAATTGCTGTCGGAGAAATACTCCACCTGCTCCGCATTGCTGCCGCTTCCCTTGAAGAGGATGTTGTTCATGTCGCGGACCATGTCGATGAGGATGCCGTAGCCCTTGTCCTGCATCCTGTGGAGGAAGTCCGACACGTGGCCGGTGATGGGCACGCCCTGATAGCTGAGATGGCCAGTGGGCACGGCTTCCGACTCGTCGTCATAGGCAAGTGCCGTTCCCCTGATCGGGGTCTTGCCGGGATGCCTCTCGTAGTTGTCGGCCGAGGGAGTATAGCCTCCCGTGCGCAGAGGGGCCGGTTTGGGGATGGTGACCTTCAGTTCGTGGATCGATGGCGTCGACGAGAAGAGCGTGGGGGACGAAGTCGTGTAAGACGAGATGAAGGAGGCAGTGGAGGAAGTCCCGGCCGAAGGACGCGCATAGAGGCTCATCGTGTCGACGGGATTCACCGCCGCGTTGATGTCACGGGCCGAGAGAGCCTTGAGCGAGTCGCGCACGTGCTGGGCGCGCCACAGCTGGTATGCATATGAACCTTTCGGTCCCTGTCCCTGCGCCGTCAGGCTGAGGGTCAGAAGCAGGACCACGATGGTCAAGGTCTTGATGATATTTCGCTCTTGCACTCCTTATTTTTCGCAATGGGGCGCAAAGGTAACATTTTTTAATCTGAAACGCATAGAAATGTGTCAGGTTTCAATCTCAATTATACTTGATTCTTTCTCTTTTTATTTGTAAATTTGTAGTTTATAAGTGAAAATTCGACATTTACCGATATGAAGAAATCAAGCAAGAAAGGGATATGGATCGTCGTCATCATACTGGCGGTGATCTGCGCGGCGGCATTCTACGCCGGCAACTTCATGTGCAACTACGCACTCCTGCCCGATGAGCACGGCAACGACTTCGAGGGCGACCGCGTGAAGACCGAGGACCGCTATCCGGGCATCATGGAATGGTTCGACACCCTCAAGGCACAGGGCGACGAGGGCGGATTCCGCGACACCACGCTCGTGGGCGAAGGCGGTTTCACGCTCCATGCGGTCTATGCTCCCGCGGCGGATCCCGACTCCGCGCAGGGCTGCGCCGTGGTGGTGCACGGCTACACCGACAACCACATCTGCTTCCTCAATCTCGTGAGGATGTACCGCGACTCCCTCAACTTCAACGTGATGGTCCCCGACCTGCACTACCACGGCCTTTCCGGGGGAAGGGCGATCCAGATGGGCTGGCTTGACCGCCTTGACGTGGAGAAGTTCATGGTCATGGCCCACGAAATCTGGAACGACCCGTTCATGGTCGTCCACGGCGTGTCGATGGGCGGCGCGGCCACGATGATGGTCAGCGGTGACGAGCTTCCCGAATATGTCAGCGCCTTCGTTGACGACTGCGGATACTCATCCGTATGGGACCAGTTCGCCCACAACCTCAAGGACTCGTTCCACCTCCCCACCTTCCCCGTCCTGGACTGCGCAAGCCTCGTCTGCCGTCTCCGCTACGGCTGGAGCTTCCGCGAGGCATCGTCCGTCAGGCAGCTTGCGAAATGTGACCGCCCGATGCTCTTCATCCACGGCGAGAACGACGACTTCGTGCCGACTTCCCACGTGTATGTGAACTATGACGCGAAGACCGAAGGCTACAAGGAGCTCTGGATCGCGCCCGGATCGGAGCACGCCATGGCGTTCAAGGACCATCCCGACGAATACACCGCCAAGGTGAGGGACTTCATCGCCACCGCGAAGGCTCTCAAGGAGGGCGATGCGGCACAAACGACAAACGAATAACCCAACTTAATCCATAAACACCATGAAAAGAAGAACCCTGCTCGTCATCATCTGCACGCTGGTCGCGTTCGCGCCGGCATTTGCACAAAATGAAGAGGCACCCGCGAAGAAAGAGATGAAAACCGGCTGGACGCTGAGCGCACTGCCGAGCGTAAGCTACTCCAGCGACATGGGCTTCCAGTACGGAGCCTTCGGAGAAGTCTACAACTACGGCGACGGCAGCACCTATCCCGACCCGCTCCACCTGATCAAATGGGAGGTCTCCCACTTCACCAAGGGCCGTACAAGATTCTTCCTTGCCTATGACTCGAAGTATCTCATCCCGAACATGAGACTCAACTGCTCGGCAACATACATCACCGACCCGCTCTACTACTTCTACGGTTTCAACGGAAACGCACAGAGCTACCTGCCCGAGCTGGACGCGAACAACGGCCTCGCATACTACAACATGAACCGCAACATGCTCCGCCTGCTGCTTGACTTCCAGGGCAAGATCACGCCGAACCTCAGCTGGGCCGGCGGCATCAGCTTCTGGCGCTTCAACATGGGCAGCTTCAACGGCGAGAAATACGGATATGACCCCAACGTCACCCTCTACAACTACTACAAGAAGGCTGGCATCATCAAGGAAGGCGAAGCGGACGGCGGCAGCCGCCTCGAGCTGAAGGCGGGATTCGTCTACGACAGCCGCGACGTCGAGAACGCCTCCAACCGAGGCATCTGGAGCGAGCTCTACCTGAGCGGCTCGCCCGACATCGCGAAGGACGGCTTCAACTACCTGAAGCTCAACGCCCACTTCCGCCACTACCTCACCATCCCGATCAACATCAAGGCTGGCAAGCCCGTCTTCGCATACCACCTGGCATATCAGGGAACCATCGCCGGCGAAACGCCGTTCTACATGCAGCAGAACATCACCACGCTGGTACTCAAGCAGATGGTCTCCGAAGGCATCGGCAGCAGCAACACCATCCGCGGCCTGATGGCCAACCGCGTGATCGCGGACGGCTATGCATGGGGCAACTTCGAGCTCCGCGTCAAGCTGGTGCGCTTCCAGCTCTTCAAGCAGTACTTCTACATCGCGACCAACCCCTTCTTCGACTGCGGCATCATCACCCAGCCCTACCGCCTCGACGAGATGGCCGGCAAGACGCTTCTTGACGGAAGGGCATTCGGCTCGAAGGCTCAGCTCACCGACCTGAGCAAGGAGTTCATCAAGACCGCCGGCATCGGACTGAAGATCGCATGGAACGAGAACTTCATCGTCTCGGTCGAGGGCGCGAAGAACTTCAACAAGGGCCTCAGCTCCCCGAACGCCGACGGAGACGGCAGCAAGACCTGGATCTCCATCGGCATGAACTATTGTTTCTAACAAATAAAATTTCTCATTGAACCGGAAATGAAACGCACAAGATTTCTCACACTCACCCTTGCAGCCGCGCTGCTCCTCGTCGCATCCTGCGCCGAACCCATCGACCCCGTCGTAAAGCACGAAGGAGGAGGAAGCGGATCGCAGTCAGGCAAGGAAACACCTTCACAGCCGGGCACGACCACCGACTCCACGATAGTCGTCGGTGTCTGCAAGTCCGGCATGACCTCCACCACCCAGGGCTACTACAAGAAATGCCTGGGCGACGCCGGAGCAAAGGTCGTCTTCTTCGAGAAATACGCCGACCCGGCACTGGCAACCGAATATGTCGGCCAGGTGGACGCAGTGATCATCCCCGGTTCTACGGCAAACGACACCACGGGACGCTCGACCTATGACAACAACATCATACGCGAGGCCATTGCGAAGGGAAAGCCCATGCTGGGCATCTGCTACGGCCATCAGCGCATCAACGTGGTCAAGGGCGGAAAGACCACCGCGGTGACGGAGACATACCCCAACTCGACCGTGCAGCACAAGATCACGGACGGAAGCACCAACGTCGGCCTCAACACCCTTGCGCACAAGATTTCGATAGACACGACATCCACCCTCTACAAGCTGCTGGGCAACTCCACGCTGATGGTCAACACGAGCCACAACTACTGCACGAGCACGATGGCGGCCGGCCTGAAGGTCGTGGCGCGCGCGGACGACGGCCTCGTGGAGGCATATGAAGGCACCAACGTGATGGGCGTGCAGTTCCATCCGGAGGTGCTCTACGGCAAGATGGGTATCTCGATCCACCTTGAAATATTCAAGAATCTCGTAAGCCAGGCAAAGAGCGTCAAGTTCAAGAAGTGACGCAATAGGATTTATTTCTTACCTTTGCCGCCCTTATGGAAATAGTATTGGACATTCTTTTGGATGCACTGCGCAGCGCGGTGCTCATTTCGGGACTCGTGGTCGTGATGATGATGCTCATCGAGACGATGAACATCGGCTCGCAGGGCGGCATCTTCAAGGGACTCCGCCGCAGCCGCGTCGGACAGGTCCTTCTTTCTGCCGGCCTTGGCGCGATCCCGGGCTGCATGGGCGGCTTCGCTGCCGTGTCGCTCTACACGCACGGCATCATCAGCTTCGGAGCCCTTGTGGCCATGATGATCGCAAGCTCCGGTGACGAGGCATTCGTGATGCTGGCCGTCTTCCCGGACAAGGCATGGTGGATCGCGCTGCTCCTTCTCGCGGTCGCGATCGTCGCCGGCCTGCTGACCGACCTCCTGCGCAAATCGGACCGTCAGGTCACGATGCGCTGCAACGAGGAGTTCTCCCTCCACCAGGAGGATGAGCAGCATGCGCACGAAGGACACCGCAGCGAGCGCCACTTCAGCTGGAAGAGGGTGCTGATGTTCGCCGGCGTCGCGCTTTTCATCGCGGCTCTCCTCTCGGGCATGCTCGAGCACGAGCACGGAGCGGAGGAGCATGCCCACGCTACCGGGCTTGTCAACCTCCTGAGCGAGGAGTGGATGTACTGGCTCTTCGGTGCGTTCAGCCTGATAGTCCTTGGAGTGCTGATTTTCGGCGGCGACCACTTCGTGGAGGAGCACCTCTGGAGGCACATCGTGGTGAAGCACCTGCCTTCGGTCTTCGCATGGACCTTCGGCGTGCTGCTCGTGCTGGGCACGGTCCTCGCCTTCTTCGACATCGAGGACTGGATCAACTCCAATACCGTACTGATGATACTTCTTGCGACCGCCATCGGCATAATCCCCGAGTCGGGTCCGCACCTCATATTCGTCACGCTCTACGCCAGCGGAATCGTTCCGCTTCCGGTGCTTCTCGCAAGCTGCATCAGCCAGGACGGACATGCCTCCCTCCCGCTCATCGCGGAGAGCAAGTCAAGTTTCCTGCGCGCCAAGCTGATCAACTGCGCGGTCGCGCTGATAGTCGGTTTCGGTTCGATGCTGCTCATGTGACACCATCCCCATGCAAAGAGTACTCGACTTTCTCCGTGACCTGCACGACCACAACGACCGCGCATGGTTCAATGCCAACAAGGGGCGCTACCTCGAGGCCAAGGCGGTTTTCGAGGAGTTCGCGCTCGACCTTGCCTCGCGCATCAGGGCCTTCGACGAAAGCATCGGCCCCCTGTCGATAGGCGACATCACCTACCGCATCTACCGCGACACCCGCTTTTCGAAGGACAAGTCGCCCTACAAATGCCACATGGGGGTCTTCATCTGCCCCGGCGGCAAGAAGTCGGGCTACAGCGGCTACTATTTCCACGTGAGCGCCGCGATGGAAGGCGGATGGGAGACAGGCCACATCATGGCCGTGGGCGACTACATGTGCGAGCCCAAGGTGATGAAGCTCCTTCGCGAGGACATAGCCTACGGTGACGGGGAGTTCCGAAGGATACTCTCGCAGGTCGACGACCGCTTCTCGCTCGACACCAGCTGCGCCCTCAAGCGCGTACCGCAGGGCTTCCCCACGGACAGCCCCGACAGCGAATTCTTCAAGCTGCGCAACCTGTGCCTCTGCCACTACCCGGACGAGGCTTTCGTCACCGCGCCCGGCCTTGCCGCACGTCTTGCCGAGATGTTCCGCACTGCCCAGCCGTTCCTCGCCTTCGTCAACCGCGCGATCGAATATTCGCGCGAAGAGTGCTGAGACGCAATGACCGACCTCACGGACATATATCATCCGCAAGTCCCCGACTTCATCAGGGACATCGCGCAGACCGCGCCCATGCAGAGGCTGCGCCGCGTGGGAATGAACTGCGGATGCGAATACACCTCATTCCACCGCTTCCTGAACATCGGCGCATACAGCCGCTATTCGCACAGCGTCGGCGTCGGCCTGATCGTATGGCACTTCACCTCCGACGTCCGCCAGAGCGTCGCCGCGCTGCTGCACGACATCTCGACCCCAGCCTTCGCGCACGTGATCGACTTCCTCCACGGTGACCACATGAAGCAGGAATCGACCGAGAAGACCACGCTGGGCACGATAGCCTCGGCACCCGACCTGGTGGCGATCCTCGACGGCCTGGGGCTGAAGCCCGAGGATGTCTCAGACTACCACCTCTTCCCGATTGCGGACAACGACACGCCGCGCCTGAGCGCGGACAGGCTCGAATACACGCTCGGCAACATCGTGAACTACGGCTTCGCCACCGCCGGGACGGCCAGGGAGCTGTATGACGACATCGTGGTCGGCACCAACGGCGAGGGGGCGCCCGAGCTGATGTTCCGCCACGAGGAGACGGCGGTGCGCTTCGCAAACTTCTCGCTGCGCTGTTCGAAGGTGTATGTGAGCGACGAGGACCGCTACGCGATGCAGATGCTCGCGGAGCTGCTCAAGCGCCAGATCGGGCGCGGGGTGATCAGCGAGGCGGACCTTTCGCTGACCGAGGATGCGGTGATCGCAAAGCTGCTTGGTGAGAGGGAGGCCGCTGCCGAATGGCGCACTTTCCGCAGCTGCTCGGTGATGATGACAGGGCCGCGCCCTGCCGGCGAGTCAAGCCCCTACCCTCCCCGCATCATCTTCGCCAAGAAGCGCCACATCGACCCCTGCACGCTGGGTTCTGGCCGCGTGACAGAGTTCGACGAACGATACGGGAAGGACCTTTCGGACTTCCTCAACCACAGTTTCAACTATTGGATTCGGGCCATTTAGCCTCGCCGCGATGAGTGAAATGAGGCGAGTCGCCCCATTCGCCGTAGCCGATCTTCTCGTCGCCGAGGTCGACTCCCTCGCTTATCGATTCCTTTCCCCGGTACAGATTGTAGCTTCCGCGCTCCAGTGAGGGGGTGATGTTGGGCATCACTATGTTCGCCCCGCAGCGCAGCGCCTTCTCGCGGCCGTGCGGGTCGAGCACCTCCAGCGCGGTGGTGGCGGCGATGTTGATGTCGGGCATCATCACGCGCAGAAGCGCAATCATGCGCAGCGACAGGTCGAGGCGCCTCTCCTCCGTCGGTATCGGTGCGCCGCAGGCGGCCAGCGGGGCGTCGGGATGCGGGATGTATGGTCCCATTCCCACCATCGGCGCGTCGAACTGCCTGATGAAGAGCAGATCGCCGGCAAGGTCCCGCGTCGTCTGCCACGGGAGGCCGATCATCACCCCCGTTCCGGTCTGGTAGCCGATGTCGCGAAGATCCTCGAGCGCGCGGAGCCTCCGTTCGTATGCGTGATGTCCGTCATCGGGATGGATGCGGGCGAAAAGGTCCGGATTGGATGACTCGATGCGGAGCAGATAGCGGTGCGCCCCCGCCTCGAACCACTCGCGGTAGGTCTCCCTTGTCTGTTCGCCGAGCGAAAGCGTCACGCCCAGCGCACCGGAGCCTATCGCCTTGACCTCCCTCACGGTACGGGTCACCTCTTCCACGAAGCGGGGCGAGGTGCGCTCGCCTGCCTGAAGGACCACCGAAGCATAGCCGGCGCGATATGCCTTCCATGCGCATTCAACTATCCGGTCACGGGTGAGCCGGTAGCGCCCCGCCGAGGCGTTGTCGTGCCTGATGCCGCAGTAGAGGCAGTTCTTGTCGCAGAGGCTGGAGATTTCGACCAGCCCGCGCAGATGGACCTTCTCGCCGGTGAAGCTGCGGCGCAGCGCGTCCGCACGTTGAAATAGGCTGCGCTCGAAGTCGGCGTCAACCGTCTCGAGTGCCTCCGCCAGCGTGGCGGCGTCGGCATTGTGCAGCGCGCCGAGGTCGATCATCTCTGCGGCGCAAGCGGGCGGATCGCCCTTTTGTATATTCCGTTGAGCCACGCCAGCGCCATGCCGTAGTTGGTCACCGGCACGCCGGCGGCGATGAAGCGGTGCAGCCTGCCGCGCAGCTGTCGCGACGTCGCGACGCAGCCGCCGCACTGTATGACCAGCGCATATTCTTCTGCCGGCCTGGAGGGCTCGTCCCATCCTCCGGCGAACTCGATCTCAAGGTCGCGTCCCGTGCGGCGCCTGAGGAGCGCCGGGAGCTTGACTCGGCCTATGTCCTCGCACGAGGAGGTGTGGGAGCATGATTCCATTATCAGCACGCGGTCGCCGTCCGAAAGCGAGCCGATCGCATCGACGCCCTTGACGTACTCCGCGAAGTTGCCCTTGCTGCGGGCAAGGAGCATGCTGAACGACGTGAGGGGTATCTCCTGCGGGACTGCCGCCGCAACGCGGCCGAAGACCTGGCTGTCGGTGACCACGAGCGAGATGCCGGAAAGGAGCGACGGGTCGTTCTCGAGCTGCGATGGCTGCACGACGAGGGCAGCGCCCGAACGGTCGAGAATGTCGCGGATCGCCATCACCTGCGGAAGGATGAGCCTGCCGGCAGGCGCCTCGCCGTCTATCGGGCAGACGAGCATCACCTTGCTTCCTTCGCGCACGAGGCCGTCGAGGATGCTTCTTTCGGCCGTTTTCGATGAGCGGACCGCATCCGCGATCCTCTTTGCGAGCCGGTCGGCGTCGGCGTCGCGGCTCACATGGATCAGCGGGACGTCAAGCTCGGAGAGGAGCGCGACGAGCCTTTCCTCGCCCGGGCAGAGGCGTCCGTGGTCATGGTCCACCAGAAGCGCCACGTCCACCTGCGTGGCCGCCGCCATGGTGCGCTCGATCCTCTGGGCGCCGAGCGGGCTCTCGTCGTCGAGTCCGGCGGTGTCGATCAGCACGCAGGGACCGATGCCGAGTATCTCCATGCGCTTGCGCACCGGGTCTGTCGTAGTGCCCGCCAGCGGGGAGACTATCGACATCTGCTGCCCCGCGAGCTCGTTCGCGAGAGTGCTCTTGCCGGCATTCGTCTTGCCGAATATGCCTATTACGGTTACTTCCATGGCACAAAGTTATCATTTTTATTTGCCATCCGCAATCCATGTGACTCGCACCTGTCTCGTCTTGCATGGATTGCGGGAGTATTACGAGAGGACAAGCTTGCCGTCGACGAAGGAGGCGGTGATCACCCCGTCGCGGCTGAGCGTGCCGTCGAGCAGATGCTTTGCCAGCTCGTCGACAAGTTCCCTCTGGAGCACCCTCTTCACCGGACGCGCGCCGTATGCGGGATCGTAGCCCTTGTCGCTCATGTAGTCGATGAACTCCTCGGTGAAGTTGATGGTGATGCCCATCGATGCGAGCTTCTCCTTGAGTTGCGACGTCTGCAGGAGCAGGATCTTGCGGATGTCCGCCGGCGAGAGCGGATGGAAGGTGATGATCTCGTCGATTCGGTTCAGGAACTCCGGCCGGAACGACTCCTTGACAAGCTCCGGCTTGAGGTTGGAGGTCATGATCAGGATGGTGTTCTTGAAGTCGACGGTGCGTCCCTTGTTGTCGGTCAGGCGGCCGTCGTCGAGCACCTGCAGCAGCACGTTGAAAACGTCCGGATGGGCCTTCTCGATCTCGTCGAGGAGGATCACCGAATAGGGCTTGCGCCTGACGGCCTCGGTCAGCTGTCCGCCCTCCTCGTAGCCCACGTATCCCGGAGGCGCGCCGACGAGCCTCGAGACGGTGTGGCGCTCCTGATATTCGCTCATGTCGATGCGGGTCATCATGTTCTCGTCGTCGAACATGTATTCCGCAAGCGCCTTGGCCAGCTCGGTCTTGCCGACGCCGGTCGTGCCGAGGAACATGAAGGAGCCGATCGGCCTCTTCTCGTTCTGCAGCCCGGCACGCGAGCGGCGCACCGCATTGGACACGGCCTCTATGGCCTCGTCCTGGCCGATGACCCTCCTGTGGAGCACCTCCTCGATGTGGAGGAGCTTCTCCTTCTCGCTCTGGAGCATCTTGCCCACTGGGATTCCGGTCCACTTGGCCACCACCTCCGCGATGTCCTGGTCGGTGACCGACTCGTTCATCAGCGGCTCGGCGTTCTGCTCCTTGCGCGCGGTGAGCTCGTCAATCTGCTTCTGCGCGTCGGCAATCTTGCCGTAGCGGAGCTCCGCCACGCGTCCGTAGTCGCCGTGGCGCTCGGCCTCGTCGGCCTCGATGCGGTATTCCTCGATAGCCTGACGGTTCTCCTGGATCGCCTTGAGCAGCCCCTTCTCGCTCTCCCACTGCTTCATCAGCTTGTCGCGCTCGGCGATGGCCTTCTCCAGGTCCTCGCGGATGAGCGCAAGCTTCGGGGACTCCCCTTCGCGCTTGACGGCCTCCTTCTCGATCTCAAGCTGCTTGATGCGGCGATTGAGCTCGTCGATGCACTCCGGCACCGAGTTCATCTCAAGGCGCAGCTTCGAGGCGGCCTCGTCGATGAGGTCGATCGCCTTGTCGGGAAGGAAACGGTTGGTGATGTAGCGGTGCGAAAGTTCGGCGGCGGCGATGATGGCGTCGTCCTCGATGCGCACCTTGTGGTGGTTCTCGTATTTCTCCTTGAGTCCTCGCAGGATGGAGATCGACTCGGCCACGGAGGGCTCGTCGACCATGACCATCTGGAAACGGCGTTCCAGCGCCTTGTCCTGCTCGAAGTATTTCTGGTATTCCTCCAGGGTGGTGCTGCCTATCGCGCGGAGCTCGCCGCGGGCAAGCGCCGGCTTGAGGATGTTTGCGGCATCCATCGCGCCCGACGTGCGTCCGGCGCCAACCAGCGTGTGTATCTCGTCTATGAAGAGTATCACCTCGCCGTCGCTTTCGGTGACGGCCTTGACCACGCCCTTGAGTCTTTCCTCGAATTCGCCCTGATATTTCGCGCCGGCGATGAGCGCGCCCATGTCGAGGGAATAGATTTCCCTGCTTTTCAGATTTTCAGGCACATCGCCGTTGATGATGCGCTGTGCTATGCCTTCGGAGATCGCGGTCTTGCCCACACCAGGTTCGCCGACCAGGATCGGGTTGTTCTTGGTCCTGCGACTGAGGATCTGCAAAACCCTGCGTATCTCGTCGTCACGGCCGATGACCGGGTCAAGCTTGCCCGATCTGGCTCTCTCGTTCAGGTTGATTGCGTACTTTCCAAGTACTTCCAGGTTGTCCTTGTTCATTTCGTGTTCTCCTATTGTTTTGCAGGAGAACACTCAAAATGTTGACCAACGGGCCAAATATGACAAAATGTCAGTACCCTGGGGCTATTCGACGACCGTAACGGTCATCTTGAGGTCGTCCAGCGGACGGTCGTTCGAATCGGTCTTGACCGCCTGGATGTTGCCCACGATGTCGAGTCCCTCCTCGACCTCGCCGAAGACGGTGTACTGCCCGTCGAGGAAAGGAGTTCCGCCCACGGTGGAATAGATCCGTCTCTGCTCGTCGGAGAGGCGTCCGAGCCCCTTGTCGCGCACCGTGGCGTTGGCTTCCGCCTCGAGCTGCTCCTGCAGCGCGAGAAGCCCCGCGCGGTCGCGCTCGCGGCGCATCTGCATTATCACGTCGCGCTTCTGCGATGCAAGGTCGTTGAACACCTGCTGCAGCGCCTGCATCTTCATCTGCCTTTCCAGCTGGCCGAGCTGGCCCTCCTTGTAGGTCTGGCCCCATACGATGTAGAACTGGCATCCGCTGCTGCGGCGCTCCGGGTTGACCTGGTCGCCCTGGCGGGCCGCAGAGAGGGCACCGCGCTTGTGGAAAAGCTCAGCGTTGAACTCCGCCGGGATGGTGTAGCCAACGTCGCCGCAGCCGAGCTGGCGTCCCTTGGCCGCGCCCTTGCTGTCGGGGTCGCCGCCCTGGATCATGAAGTCGCGGATCACCCTGTGGAAGAGAGTGCCGTCGTAGAACCCTTCACGGGCCAGTTTGAGGAAGTTGTCGCGATGTGCCGGCGTCTCGTCGTAGAGCCTGACGATGATGTCGCCGTATGTGGTGGAGATCTTTACTTTTGCCATTTCCGTATTGTTTTGTTACTGGCCGCGAAGTTAGGAAAATCTTCGCTTAATTGCCGGACGACGTTCCATTTTCCGACTATTATTTGTATATTTGTGGGTTGTCCGCCGCAAGTTGCGGCGACCTTGGAAAGCAAACAATTCACAAACCTTTCATAATTATGAAGAAAATCATCACTCTCGCAGCAGTTCTCATCAGCGTGATGGCTGTTGCTCAGCCGCCCATGCCCCCTCAGGGACAGCCGGGACCGGGCCCAAGGCCTCAGAAGGAAAAAGAACATTTTGAATTCACCACAGTCAAGGAGATGCCGATCACCTCGATCAAGAACCAGGCAAGCTCCGGAACCTGCTGGTGCTTCTCCGCACTTTCTTTCATAGAGTCGGAAATGATCCGCAAGGGTTGCAAGGATCCCGACCTCAACCTCTCACAGATGTACGTCGTATCACGCGCATACTCCGACAAGGCGATCAAGTACGTCCGCGTCGACGGTCACCTCAACTATGACCAGGGCAGCTCCTTCGGCGACGTCCTCTATGTCCTCAGGGACCACGGCATCGTTCCCAACGAAGTCATGGACGGCCTCAACTACGGCACCGACCGCCACCAGCACGGCGAACTCGCGGCAGGTCTGAAGGGCTACATGGACGCAATCCTGAAGAACCCCAACCGCAAGCTCTCACCCGCATGGCACGATGGTCTTGAGGGCATCCTCTCCGCATACCTCGGCGAGGTTCCCGAGACCTTCACCTACAAGGGAGTCGAATACACTCCGAAGTCATATCTGGCATCCCTGCCCTTCGACGCTGACGACTATGTGGACTTCACTTCATGGACCCACCTCTCATACTATGAGAAGCACCCCGTGGAGGTTGCCGACAACTGGCGCTGGGAACAGGCATACAACGTTCCGATGGAGGACATGATGGCAATCATCAACAACGCCCTCGAGAACGGCTACACCGTGGCATGGGCATCTGACGTGAGCGAGACCGGCTTCACCCGTGACGGCATCGGCATCATGCCCGACATGGACGCAATCAAGAAGAAGGCCGATGAGGCAGGCAGCGACCAGACCCGCTGGGTCGGCGCAGGAATGCCCGGCATGTCAAGGCCCACCTTCGACGCCCCCGTTCCCGAGCTCGAGATCACTCCCGAGATCCGTCAGCAGGGCTATGACGACAAGAGCACTACCGACGACCACGGCATGCACATGTTCGGCATCGCAAAGGACCAGAACGGCACCAAGTACTACATGATCAAGAACTCATGGGGCGAGACCGGCAAGTACAAGGGCATCTGGTACGTCTCCGAGGCATTCGTGAAGGCCAAGACCATGGACTTCATGGTCCACAAGGACGCCATTCCGAAGGACATCAAGAAGAAACTCGGCATCAAATAACACCCACCCACGATGAAGAGATTAATTGCAGCAGCCTTTGCCGCGGCTCTCTGCCTTTCGGCTCTGGCACAGACACAGACAATCTACAAGTTCACTCCGGTCAAGGACATCAAGGTCACCGAGGTGAAGGACCAGGCCCGCACGGGCACCTGCTGGTGCTTTGCGACGGTCTCCTTCCTCGAGGCTGAGCTCATCCGCCAGGGCAAGGGTGAATATGACCTCTCCGAGATGTTCGTCGTGCGCAACAACTATGACAGGCGCATCTTCGACAACTATCTCCGCCAGGGCAAGGGCAACGTCAACCCCGGTTCCATCGCCCACATGGCCACCTATGTCGTGAAGAACTTCGGCATCATGCCCGAAAGCGCATACCACGGCATCAACTATGATTCCGAGAAGCACAACCACGGCGAGCTCTCCGCATACATCAAGGCCATCACGACCGCAAACGCGGAGATGAAGCACCAGAGCCCCCAGACAAGGCAGCTCATGCAGTCGCTCCTCGACATCTACCTCGGCGAACTGCCCGAGACCTTCGAATATGAGGGCAAGAGCTACACCGCACAGTCGTTCGCGAAGGCCATCGGCCTCGACAACATGGACGACTACATCGAGATCACCAGCTTCTCGCACCATCCCTTCTACGAGCAGTTCCCTCTCGAGATTCCCGACAACTGGGACCACGGCCAGCAGTACAACGTCCCTCTCCAGGACATGTATGACATCATCGACAACGCCCTCACCAACGGCTATACCGTAGCTTGGGACGGTGACCTCACCAAGAGCTTCCGCCACAACAACGGCATCGCCATCGATCCGGAACCGCAGTACTTCGACGAGGCGATCAAGTTCAACAAGATCTATCCCGAGATCGCTGTCACCCAGGAAAAGCGCCAGGCGGACTTCGAGGACTTCAAGACCGTCGACGACCACCTGATGCACCTCACCGGCCTGTTCAAGGACCAGAACGGCACCATCTTCTACAAGACCAAGAACTCATGGGGCACCGGCCGCAACGAGGACATGGGAGGCTACCTCTACATGTCGCGCAGCTACGTCGGAATGCGCACCATCAGCATCTTGGTGCACAAGGATGCCATTCCCAAGGACATCCGCAAGAAGATGGGCATAAAGTAAGCATGCAATAAACCACATCAGTCAGAAGAGAGATGAAGAAGCACATTCCAAACATCATCACGTTGTTGAACCTCGTTTCGGGCGCCTGCGCCTGCATGATGGCCCTGTGGGGCCAGTACCAGGGCGCGTTCCTGTTCATCCTGGCGGCCGCCTGCTTCGACTTCCTGGACGGCTTCTTCGCCCGTCTTCTGCACGCATATTCGGATATCGGAAAGGAGCTGGATTCGCTCTGCGACCTTGTCAGCTTCGGTCTGGCTCCTTCCCTGATGTTCGTCAACTGGTATCTCAACGCCGGCCACGCCGTCACCGCGCTTGCCTATGTCGCGCTGATGGTCGCTGCCTTCTCGGCGCTGAGGCTCGCAAAGTTCAATCTCGACTCCCGTCAGAGCGTCAACTTCATCGGCCTGCCCACCCCCGCGGCTGCAATGATGATCTCGGGCTTCACGGCCTATGCGCACATGTGCAAGATCATGCCCGTCGTGAGCAAGGCGACCTGGCTGATGAACACCACCTGGTTCATCCCCACCGTGTCGATCGTCACGGCGCTCCTGCTCGTGAGCGAGATCCCGATGTTCTCGCTCAAGAAGAAAAAGATCTCCTTCAGGACCGCGCCGACCGAGGCGCTCTTCTTCGTCACGGCCGCCGTCATCCTGGTCATCTGCATAATCTTCCGCAGGAAGGGACTCGGCTTCTTCAACGGCATCCTGCCGCTTGCGATGTCGATCTCATTCGTGGCCTACATTTTGATGAACATCGTTGCGCTTCCCGCAACAAAAAGAAACTGCAATGAACGACTGGAAAAAGATCCTCAAGAAATTTGACATCGACGGCACCCCCGTCGAGATCTCGCGCATGGAGACTCCTTCCGACGCCGCCGGCCTCGGAAACACTGAGACATGGAAACTCCGCACGCTGGAGACGGCAAAGCCGAACTATCTCGTTCACTGCACGAAAAACGCCACCGGCGATCCCCAGTGGCGCATTTCCAAATTCCCGGAACAATAGTCAAGGGGACTCCCCCACCCGTCCTGGTCAGGATTCCTATCCCAAGTGTTCCTTGCGGAGAAGGTCGTTTACTGTCTTCACCGGATTGAAGGTGATGAGCGGAACCTCGATGAAGATGGTGTTCCAGTCGCTCATCGCGCCGTTCCAGAGGCCCGGCAGCTCGAGGGCCTTGAGCGGACGTCCCTCGTAGCTCTTGGATGAGATGAAGCCGGCGTTCTCGTCGACATGCTTCGTCAGGTCGAACTTCTCGCCCTTGTAGTCGGTGAGCGAACAGACCAGGTCCACCGGATTGAAGTGCGTTCCCGCGGCGAAGAGGCCGGCGGTGCGCTCGTCGTCAGGATTGAGCTGCACGCTCTCGAGTATCTGCAGCGATGTCGAGCCGTCTGCGTCGCGCACGATGAACGGTCCTCCGCCCGGCTCGCCCTGGTTGCGCACCATTCCGCAGACGCGGATCGGGCGGTCGAGCTTGCGCAGGATGAACTGGGCACGCTCCTTCTCGGGCATCGGCGGCAGGGTGACGCAGTACTCGTCGTCGAGATATGTCGCGATGTCGTCGCAGACTCGGGAGATGTCGAACTGGTTGCCGAGGCGGATGGCCTCCTGCAGCCTCGCTATCGCCGCGAAGGTGGACTGGCGGCTGAGCACAAGGCGGCCGATGAGGAGCTTCTTCCAGAAGATCGTCTGCTCGATGGAGTTCTCCTTTACGACGTTGTCGATGTTCTTTATGACCACGATGTCCGAATCTATGGCGCCCAGGTTCTCTATCAGCGCGCCGTGTCCGCCCGGACGGAAGAGTATCGAGCCGTCCTCCCTGCGGAAAGGGTTGTTGTCCATATCCACCGCCACGGTGTCGGTCGAAGGCGACTGCACGGTGAACTCGAGATTGTATTTCACGCCGTAGCGCGATTCATATTTGTGGCGCACCTCCTCGAAGAGGTTGCGGAACATCTCCAAGTGTTCGGGAGAAACCGAGACGACGAGGTTGACCGTGAAGTCTCGCATGCGGGCATAGAGGGCGCCTTCGACCAGATGTTCCTCGAAGGCGGTGCGGTTCTCGTCGGAATAGCTGTGGAAGAGGAGCACTCCCTTGGGCTTGGAGCCGTATCCCAGGCCGCCGTCCTTGTCGCTGAGGACCTTCTCGATCATCTTGACAGGCTCGAGGCCGAAGAACATGTCGCGCGTATAGAAGGCGAACTGGCGGATGTTGGATGTGAAGCGGAATCCGGCATCGTTCATCTCACCGGTCTCGAGCACCTTGTAGAGGTCCTTGAACATGCGGCTCGCCGCGCCGCTTGCAGGCACGAACTTGGTCACCTTCAGCCTGTTCTTTGTGAACGCGTCGAACGAGTCGCCGGTCTCGAGTCCGGTCATGACCTTGACGCCCTTCTTTGGGGTGGCCGCAGAGACCACATCCAGCCAGCCGAAGCCCTCCCTGAGATGCTGCATCTGCCTTTCTACTTTTTCCAGTCCGATGCCGCGCTCGGCGAACTGGTCCAGATCCTGCTGTGTAAACATTTCTTCCCGGTTTTCGGTCGCTTTTGGGGCAACCTGTTACAATCATCAAATATAATGATTTATTTTCAAAAAGAGAAATCGAGCGGCGACAATCTTCCTCGCCGCAAGCCGCGGATGCTCAGAGAAGCACCACCTTGTCGATGTAGTCGCCCTGCAGGAGGGCGTTGAGACGGTCCTTGAGGATGTCCGCCTGGAAGCTGAGCTGGGTGCGGGCGACCGAGGAGCCCATCCTGCAGACGAGCGTCCTGCCCGTGTAGCTGCGGCTGACGGTGAGCCGCGATGCCTGCGAAGCGGTCATGCAGTGGGCCACGCGCTCGGCCATCAGCAGGTCCCATGCCTCGAAGATGCGGGCCTTGAGGAGCCCCTCCTCCATGCCGTCCTCCTTTACATAGGCCTCGATGACCTCGGATATCAGCCTTGAATTGTCCCTCTTCATAGCCTTTCTATCTTTCCGCCGCTGACGAAGAACTCGGCGCGGTCGGCCTCCAGCCTCGCCATGGTCTCGCTGATGCGCACCTTGTTGCTGTCGGTTATGAATATCTGCCCGAAATCGTCGCGCGCCACCACCGAGAGGAGGCTCTCAACGCGTCCCATGTCGAGCTTGTCGAAGACGTCGTCGAGGAGCAGTATCGGAGTGAGGCCGTAATTGTCCTTCATGAAGGTGAACTGCGCGAGCTTGAGCGCGAGCAGGAAGGTCTTCTGCTGCCCCTGCGAGCCGCACTTGCGCAACGGATGGCCGCCGAGGCCGAACGAGACCTCGTCGCGCTGGATGCCTGACGAGGTGAAGCGCAATATCCGGTCCCTTTCCGCATCCCTTGCGAGAAGCTCCGTCAGCGTCGCCTCCTCCAGGTCGGAGCGGTACTCGAGCGAGACCTCCTCCGCGTTGCCGCTCACCAGCGCATAGAACTCGCTGATTATGGGCTGCAGCTTCGAGCAGAGCATGCTGCGCGACTCGTGGACATATGCCGCATGGGGCTCCATGCGCTCCGAGATCGTCTCGAGCAGCAGAAGCGACGGCGAACCCTCCTTCAGCAGATGGTTGCGGCGCAGCAGCAGCTGGTTGTACTGCTGGATGTGGCGCAGATACTCGCGGTCGGTCTGCGAGAGTATCGAGTTGAGATACTTGCGGCGCTCCTCACCGGAATCGTTGATGAGGGAGGTGTCGGCCGGCGAGACCATCACCACCGGGACGAGCCCGACATGGTCCGAGAGGCGCTCGTAGGGCTTCCCGCCGCGTTGGAACTGCTTGCCGCCCTTGCGCACCGCCACTGCCACCCTCTCCTCGCACCCGTCGTCCATCACGTACAGTCCGCTGGCGATGGCCTCCTCCTTGCCGAACGCATAGACATACTGGTCCGACGTGGAGAAGAAGCTCTTGGTCATCGAGAGATAGTAGACGGCGTCAAGCAGGTTGGTCTTTCCCGCGCCGTTGTTGCCTGATATGAGGTTGAACTTGGGCGAGAACTCGAGACTGGCGTCCGAGATGTTCTTGAAGTCGTGGAGAGTGATTTTCCTGAGGTGCATAATGGGTTGTGGAGAACACAAAAGTACAAAATAAAGTTTGTGTTTACCATTTTTGTTGTAAATTTGCGTCTTGCAATAAATTTACGCGGTTTGCGTATCAACCTGAAGAAGATAGAAATAAAATAAACAAAACAGTAACAAATGGCACAGCAAATCAAAAAACAGCAGGAAGAACAGGTCGAGACCAACAACACCACTTCCTTCGAAGAGTTCATCAAGAAGTACCAGAAGATCCTCGGCTGGGCAGTAATCATCGTCCTCCTCATCGTCTTCGGCGCACTCGCATACGCAAAATGGATCGCAGCTCCCCAGAAGGAGGAGGCAAAATCCCAGATGTTCAATGCTGAGCAGATGTTCCGCGCAGGCAACTTCGAGACTGCTCTCAACGGCGACGGCAACATCATGGGCTTCGCCCAGGTCGCAAAGGAATATGGCAACAAGGCTGGCAAGGCCGTCAACTTCTATGCAGGTCTCTGCGAACTCAACCTCGGCAACAGCGACGAAGCTCTCTCCTATTTCAAGAAATACAAGACTTCGGACAAGATCATGAAGGGCCGCGTGCTCTGCTGCATCGGCGACGCTTACGCAAACAAGGGCGAGAACGCACAGGCACTCTCCTATTTCAAGAAGGCTGCAGCCGTCGACGCTGACAACGCGTTCAACGCGGGCTATCTCCTCAAGGCAGGCATCATCTGCGAAGAGATGGGCGACAAGGACCAGGCCCTGAAGTTCTACAAGGAGATCGAGCTCAATTATCCCCAGACTCCGGAAGGAGCTGACATCGCAAAATACATTTCCAGAATCAGCGCAGAATAGTCATGGGAAGAGCATTTGAATTCAGAAAGGAAAGGAAGTTCAAGCGTTGGGGCCACATGGCCAAGACCTTCACCAAGATCGGCAAGGAAATCACCATCGCAGTAAAGCAGGGCGGTCCCGACGTGACCGGCAACCCCCGCCTCCGCGCACTCCTCCAGACCGCACGCGGCGAGAACATGCCGAAGGAGAACATCGAAAGGGCAATCAAGAGGGCTTCCGAGAAGGACCAGGCAGACTACAAGGAACTCGTATACGAAGGCTACGGCCCCCACGGCGTGGCAATCCTCGTTGAGACGGCAACCGACAACACCAACCGCACGGTAGCGAACATCCGCAGCTACTTCACCAAGTTCGGCGGCAGCCTCGGCACCTCCGGCAGCGTGGCTTTCATGTTCGACCACAAGTGCGTCTTCAAGCTCAAGAACGACCCCGCGATCGACATCGAGGAACTCGAGCTCGAGCTCATCGACTACGGTGCAGACGAGGTCTTCATCGACGAGATCGAGAAGGAAGACGAGGAGATCGAGGAAGTCATCACCATCTACGGCGACTTCACCTCATTCAACTCCATCCAGAAGTATATCGAGGACAAGGGCTACGAGATGATCTCGGCAGGCTTCGACCGCTTCCCGAACGGCGAGATGAAGAAGCTCTCCGCAGAGGACCGCGCCGACATCGACAAGCTTCTCGAGAAGCTCGAGGACGACGACGACGTCCAGAACGTGTTCCACAACATGCTCATGGAAGACTAAAGTTCTCAACACTCAACGGTTGAAAAAACGCTCCGGAATCCGGAGCGTTTTTTTTATGTTATGTTTGACAAATGCTTTGATAATTCGTACATTTGCGCCAAATTTTTGAAAATACCCTAAAAAGGCAACATTTTTTATTTAAAAACAAAAATATCATGGAATTAACTCACATTGAACACCTCGGTATCGCTGTCAAGTCCCTTGACGAAGCAATCCCCTACTACGAAAACGTTCTCGGTCTCAAGTGCTACGCAATCGAAGAAGTGGCAGACCAGAAAGTGAAGACCGCTTTCTTCAAAATCGGCCAGACCAAACTCGAGCTCCTCGAGCCTACCTGCCCTGAGAGCACTATCGCAGGCTTCATCGAGAAACGCGGCGAAGGTATTCACCATATCGCATTCGCAACTTCTGACGTGGCAGCTTGCCTCGCAGACGCAGACAGCAAGGGCGTAAGGCTGATCGACAAGGCTCCCCGCAACGGCGCTGAAGGCCTCAAGATCGCTTTCCTCCACCCGAAGTCCACAATGGGCGTCCTGACCGAACTCTGCATGAAGGGTGAATAGTACTGCAACAAATCAACAAAACAATAACCACTTAAATTCATTTTGATAATGAGTCAGCAACTTGAAAAAGTAAAGGAGTTAATTGAACTCAGAGAAAAAGCACGCATCGGTGGCGGTCAGAAAGGTATCGACAGCCAGCATGCGAAGGGAAAGTTCACTGCCCGCGAGAGGATCGCAATGCTCCTCGATGAAGGCAGCTTCGAAGAATTCGACATGTTCATGCAGCACCGCTGCCACAACTTCGGCATGGAGAAGAAGACCTACCTCGGCGACGGCGTCGTCACTGGTTACGGTACCATCGCCGGCAGGCTCGTGTACGTGTTCGCACAGGATTTCACGGTAATCGGCGGTTCCCTCTCCGAGACCCTCGCGCAGAAGATCTGCAAGGTCATGGACATGGCAATGAAGGTCGGTGCTCCGGTCATCGGTCTGAACGACTCCGGTGGAGCCCGCATCCAGGAAGGCGTCAACGCACTGGCAGGCTATTCTGAAATCTTCGAAAGAAACATCCTTTCTTCAGGTGTCATCCCTCAGATTTCCGCAATCATGGGTCCTTGCGCAGGTGGCGCAGTCTACTCCCCCGCACTGACCGACTTCAACATCATGGTTGAAGGCACTTCATACATGTTCCTCACCGGCCCTGCAGTCGTTAAGCAGGTCCTCGGCGAAGACGTCACTCAGGAGACCCTCGGTGGCGCATCCGTTCACGCAAGCAAGAGCGGTGTCGCACACTTCAAGGCATCCAACGAGGAGGAAGCAATCGCAATGATCCGCGACCTGATGAGCTACCTCCCCCAGAACAATATGGAAGAACCTCCGTATGTTCCCACCAACGACCCTATCGACCGCGTGGAAGACATCCTCAACGACATCATTCCTGACAGCCCGAACGCACCTTACGACATGTACAAGGTCATCGGCGCAATCGTTGACGACGGCAAGTTCCTCGAGGTCCACAAGGACTATGCAAAGAACCTCATCGTCGGTTTCGCACGCTTCGGCGGCGTTTCCGTAGGTATCGTTGCAAACCAGCCCAAATATCTGGCAGGTGTCCTCGACATCAACTCTTCACGCAAGGGCGCACGCTTCGTCCGCTTCTGCGACGCATTCAACATCCCTGTCGTCACCCTCGTCGACGTCCCGGGCTTCCTCCCCGGCACACAGCAGGAGTACGGCGGAATCATCGTCCACGGCGCAAAGCTTCTCTACGCTTACGGCGAAGCTACCATTCCGAAGGTTACCATCACCCTCCGCAAGTCTTACGGCGGAAGCCACATCGTGATGAGCTGCAAGCAGCTCCGTGGCGACATCAACTACGCTTGGCCTACCGCTAACATCGCAGTCATGGGTGCTGACGGCGCAGTTGCAGTCCTCTATGCAAAGGACATCAAGGCTGAAGAGGATCCTCAGAAGAAGGCCGAACTCGCAGAGGCAAAGAAGAAGGAATACAACGACCTCTTCTGCAACCCTTACAATGCTGCCAAGTACGGCTACATCGATGATGTCATCGAGCCTCGCAACACCCGCTTCCGCATCATCCGCGCTCTGGCTCAGCTCTCCACCAAGAAGCTCACCAACCCTGCCAAGAAGCACGACAACCTTCCACTCTAATCAAATCATTGACAAGTGAAAAGTTTAAAGAAAATATTGACGCTTACTGTCGGTCTGGCGATTGCAGTTGTTGCAGGAGCACAGAGCCAGGGTCAGATGCGCCTCAACGAATATCTTGTCGTCAACACCGACGACTCGATGGACGATTACGGCCTGTTCACCCCCTGGGTCGAGCTCTTCAACTCCTCGTATGGCTCAGTTGACATCAAGGGCTGCTATCTCTCCGACGATCCCTCGAACCTGAAGAAATATCAGATTCCCGCAGGAGACATCAGGACCATGGTACAGCCTCGTCAGTTTGTCATATTCCGCGCCGACAATGACGGTCTCAAGGGCACTTTCCACCTCAATTTCGACCTGGAGAATGCCGATGAAGTCATCTTCACCAAGGGTGACGGCATCACGATCGTCGACCGCATCAAGATCCGCCACGACCTTTCCGAGAACGTCTCCTTCGGTAGGGAAGTCGACGGAGAAGGTTCGATTGACGGCTCCGGAGAAGGATGGGTGGTTCTCTCCCACACCTCCCCCGCCACCAACAACACCGTGATTGACGCTGAGACGAAGGCAGACAAGATGAGGGAGATGGACCCCTACGGCTGGATGATGGCCCTCCTGGCCATGTCGGTCGTGTTCATCGCACTCATCATCCTCTACCTGATCTTCAAGAACATCGGCAAGGTCAACATCCGCAAGGAAGCAAAGAAGGCAGCTGCCATCGCAGCTCCCGCAGCTCCGGTCGCGGCGATTGCCCCTGCAAAGAAGACCGCCGGCAGTGAAGACGAAATCAACGCGGCGATTGTCGCAGCGCTGGAAGCCTGGATGGAAGACACCCAGGTGCACGACGTCGAGAGCTTCGTGCTCACGATCAACCCTGTACAAAGCGCATGGAACGACAAGCACCAGATGCTGATGCAGCTCCCGCAGATGAAGAAATAACCATCAAATTTGACTACGATGCAAGAACAATCACTTACACTCGATGGCGGCAAGAGCAACATCACGATCAACATCGTGATCAACGGCGTCGACGCGGCTTCCTGCGGCAAACCTGCGGCAAAGCGCGAAGATCCGGACGAGATTGCGGCAGCCATCGCGGCAGCTCTTGAAGAATACGCTGCAGAGGATGTTGCTTGTGTAGAAGAAATGCCTCACGATGAGGAGAGTTTCGTGCTCACCATCAATCCTTACAGCAGATTTTGTTCTCCTTGGGGCTCCAAGGCAATAACATTCCGTCAGGCTCCCGGATTCGCAGGTCCCTTCTATCCTCTTGGCATGGGCCCCATGATCTTCAAGCCTGAATTCAGATTCAAATAACAATTCCAAGAACCTACAAAAAAATGAAAGAATACAAAATCAAAATCAATGGCAACAGCTATGATGTAGTTGTCGAAGAAGTTGTTGACGCAAACGCTAAGGTTTCGGTCAACGGCACCCCTTACAATGTCGAACTCGGTCAGAGCGCAGCTCCGAAGGCTGCTCCGAGACCGGCTGCAGCTCCCGCTGCTGCTCCTGCAGCTGCTGCTCCCGCACCGAAGGCCGCTGCTCCCGCAGGCGGCACCACCGTCAACTCTCCGCTTCCGGGCGTTGTCCTCAACGTCAACTGCAAGGAAGGCCAGGCTGTCAAGAAGGGCGACTGCCTCCTCGTCCTCGAGGCTATGAAGATGGAAAACGCCATCGAGTCCACTTGCGACGGTACTGTCCAGAAGATCATGGTTCAGAAAGGCGACTCAGTTCTCGAAGGCGCTGCCCTCGTAACAATCGGCTAACAATAGTTTATGGACAACATAATTGCCAATCTTCAAACCTTCTGGTCATTCACAGGTTTCGCCAACTTTGAGTGGGGATACCTCATAATGATCTGCTTCGGTCTGCTGTTCCTCTATCTTGGCATCAAGAAGGATTGGGAACCGATGCTGCTGGTCCCTATCGGATTCGGCATCCTCATCGGCAACATTCCTCTCATGGCAGGACTCAAGGTCGGCGTCTACGAAGACGGATCTGTGCTCAACATCCTCTATCAGGGTGTGAAGCAGGGTTTCTATCCTCCTTTGATCTTCCTCGGAATCGGTGCAATGACGGACTTCTCCGCCCTGATATCCAACCCCAAGCTGTTCCTCATCGGTGCAGCCGCACAGTTCGGTATCTTCGGTGCCTATGCAATCTCCCTCGCCCTCGGCTTCGATGCGGCACAGGCTGGTGCAATCGGCATCATCGGCGGCGCTGACGGTCCTACCGCAATCTTCCTCTCGTCAAGGCTTGCTCCTGACATGATGGGTGCAATCGCGGTGTCGGCATATTCGTACATGGCTCTCGTGCCGGTGATCCAGCCTCCCATCATGAGGCTCCTCACCACCAAGAAGGAGCGCCTCATCCGCATGAAACCGCCTAGAGCCGTCTCTCCTACCGAGAAGAAGCTCTTCCCTATCATCGGCTTCCTGCTGACTGCGTTCATCGTTCCTTCAGGCATTCCGTTGCTGGGCATGCTCTTCTTCGGAAACCTCCTCAAGGAGTGCGGCGTGACCAAGCGTCTTGCCAACACTGCAAGCGGTCCGCTCATCGACATCGTGACCATCCTCATCGGTGTCACCGTCGGTGCTTCGACCCAGGCAGACCAGTTCCTCCAGCTGAGCTCCGTAAAGGTGTTCATCATCGGTGCATGCTCGTTCATCATCGCCACCTTCGCCGGTGTGCTCTTCGTCAAGTTCTTCAACCTCTTCCTCAAGGAAGGCAACAAGATCAACCCTCTCATCGGCAACTCAGGTGTGTCTGCAGTGCCTGATGCAGCCCGCGTGTCCAACAACGTGGGCCGTGAGTACGACCCGAAGAACTTCCTCCTGATGCACGCCATGGGCCCCAACGTGGCCGGCGTCATCGGTTCTGCAGTCGCTGCAGGTATCCTCCTCGGATTCCTCGGCTAGCAGTCGGATACATACAACAATCAAAGAGAGGTCGACCTTCATCGGTCGGCCTCTTTTTGTCATGTAAGCCATCCTTTTCGTTTTTATGAATACTTCAGCACTTTTATGCAATTCGTAATGAAATTTCTTGAATAAATTTCATATTGTCACCAATTCTGCTTAATTTAGTGTTTTGTTAACGGCGGTGATCTCCACGGTGGAGATCTTCCACGATGTTGTACTAATCTTTTTCAAGAGATGCAGATAGCATATATAGGTGTACCAGTCGCACAGGGCGCAGACAGGAAGGGCGTCGAACTTGCCCCGGACTATTTCCGCGAAGCGGGCGTCATCAACATGATGGACAGCATCACGGGTTGCTATGACCTGGGCAACGTGCAGTCTTCGATCATCCGCGAAGGCAAGCACGCGGCCAACTCGGAGGTCAAGTATCTCGACACCATAGTGGACATATCCTTGCAACTGCGCGACAAGGTGGCGTCGGTCATCCGGCAGGGCTATTTCCCGCTGGTGGTGGGCGGCGACCACTCGCTCGGCCTCGGCAGCGTTGCCGGCACGGCGATGGCATGCGACAACCTCGCGGTCATCTGGTGCGACGCGCACGGTGACTTCAACACCGAGGAGACCTCTCCCAGCGGCAACATCCACGGCATGCCATGCGCGGCTCTCATGGGCTGGTGCAAGTCCCGCCTGCAGGAGGTTCCGGTACGCACCGTACCCCCGCGCAACATCTACTGGATCGGCTCCCGCGACCTTGACGAGGGCGAGAAGAGGATGGCCAGGGAGAACAACCTCAACATCTACTCCGCAGCGGAGATCAAGCGCTGCGGCATGACTTCGGTGATGAACCGCATCATCGAGGACATGGAAAGGAACGGCATAAAGAACATCCATCTCAGCATCGACATCGACTCGATGGACCCCACCATCATCTGCGGCTCAGGCACGCGCGTGGAGGACGGACTGCTGAACGGAGACTTCTACACCTTCATCGACAAGATCTTCGAGACGCACAAGGTCGTCTCCACGGACTTCGTCGAATACAACAGACTCATCGACGATGAGGTAAGCAACACCGCAAGGTGGTGCATGGAGGCACTCCACTACCTCACGCTGAAGATAAAGAAACTCTGACGGGGCTCTTCCCGCCACGCCGCGGCTTCGTCCGCGGCCTGATTTTCCATGTGATGCCCTCCCGCGTTGCATGGTGATACTTTTTTTTGTTATCTTTGCGGTTTATGATAACTGAAGCGATCAAAGATAGAATCCTCCTGCTGGACGGCGCCACGGGCACGATGCTGCAGAAAGGATATGATGTGGCCACGATACACCGGATGTACATCGAGGCCGGGGCCGACATCATCGAAACCGACACCTTCAATCTCAAGGGCTACGACGACACCTTCTCCAAGTCCCGCATCGCAAGATGCGTGGCCGACGAGGCGATTGCCGCCACCGGACGCGAGATCTGGGTGGCAGGCATCCTTGGCCCCTGGTCAAAGATCCTCACCCTTGCCGACAACATACAGCATCCGTCAGACCGCAGCTGCTCCTTCGAGGAGCTGACGGCAATCTACCGCGAAAACGCCTCCGCCCTCATGGACGCCGGCGTGGACGTCATAATGATGGAGACCTTCTTCGACGCCATCAACCTGCGCGCGGCGCTCTACGCCGTCACCACCCTGGAGGAGGAGCGCGGCATCAAGATGCCGGTAATGGTCTCCGCGACCATCAACGACCGCTGCGGAAGGCTTCTCACCGGCATGCAGATCGATGCCCTCTACAACTGCGTGAAGGGCTACGACCTGCTGAGCTTCGGCCTCAACTGCTCATTCGGCGCCGAGGAGATGGCACCTGTGATCGAGCAGATTTCACGCTACGCCTGCTGCGCCGTCAGCCTGCACCCCAACGCCGGCCTTCCGAACCAGTTCGGCGGCTATGACCAGACGCCCGAGCAGATGGCAGACATCATCCGCGGCCTCGCCGTCAAGGGCTGCGTGAACATCGCGGGCGGCTGCTGCGGCACGACGCCGGAGCACATCTCTGCCCTGCGCAAGGCGCTGGAGGGGGTCAAGCCGCGCGAAATCCCGCAGGACACCGACAATGCGCTTGTCGTCACCGGACTGGAAAGCTACCGCATCGACCTTGCCACCACCAACTTCGTCAACGTCGGCGAACGCACGAACGTCGCCGGCTCGCGCAAGTTCGCCCGCCTCATCGGCGAGGGCAACTTCGAGGAGGCCGCCACCATCGCGCGCCGACAGATTGAGAACGGAGCCTCAGTCATCGACATCAACATGGATGACGCGATGCTCGACTCTCGCAAGGCGATGACCGATTTCACGCGCTACATCAACAACGACCCTGACATCGCCAAGGCCGCATACATGATAGACTCGAGCGACTGGGAGACCATCGTGAGCGGAATGCGCAACGCTCCCGGACGCTGCATTGTGAACTCCATCTCCCTCAAGGAGGGCGAGGAGACCTTCCTGCGCAAGGCGCGCGAGATCCGCCGCCACGGGGCCGCCGTCATAGTGATGGCCTTCGACGAGGAGGGCCAGGCGACCACCTACGAGCGCAAGGTCGCCATCTGCGAAAGGGCTTACCGCCTGCTCACCGCTTCTGCCGGATTCCGCCCCCAGGACATCGTCTTCGACGTAAACGTCCTCACCGTCGGCACCGGCATGGCCGAGCATGCCGACTACGCCGTGGATTTCATCCGCGCGGTAAGGTGGATCAAGGAAAACCTTCCCGGATGCCACACCTCCGGCGGAGTGTCGAACCTCTCCTTCTCATTCAGGGGCAACAATCCCGTGCGCGAGGCGATGCACTCGGTATTCCTCTACCACGCCATAGAGGCCGGCCTCGACATGGCCATAGTCAACCCCGGAATGCTCCAGATCTACACCGAGATCGAACCGTCCCTCCGAAAGGCCGCTGAAGATGTCATACTGAACAGCGACAGCCAGGCCACCGAGAGGCTCACCGAGCTGGCGGAGGTCATCAAGGGAAGCCAGACGTCCGGCGCCGCTCCCGAAAGGAAGGAAGAATGGCGCGAACTGGACTTCGAGCGCCGTCTCATCCATGCCCTCACACACGGCATAAACGACTATCTGGACGTCGACCTTGAGGAGGCCCTCGAGGCGATGGACCCGATCGACATAATCGAAGGGACGCTGCTCAAGGGAATGGAGCGCGTCGGAGACCTCTTCGGCAAGGGACAGATGTTCCTGCCGCAGGTCATCAAGTCCGCGCGCACGATGCGCATGGCGGTCGACCGCCTTCAGCCAAGGATCGCCTCATCTTCAGGCCACAAGCCACGCCGCCGGATGATACTGGCGACCGCGAAGGGCGACGTCCACGACATAGGCAAGAACATACTTGCGGTGATTCTCTCGTGCAACGACATCGAGATCACAGACCTCGGCGTGATGGTCGACAACACCGCCATCATTGAGGCAATCCGCACCGTCAAGCCCGACTTCGTCGGCGTGAGCGGACTCATCACCCCTTCCCTCGCCTACATGGAGGAACTTTGCCGGATGATGCAGGACGAGGGCTTCAAGATTCCGCTGTTCATCGGCGGCGCGACCACCTCCGCGCTTCACACCGCAATCAAGCTTGCCCCGTTCTACGACGGAGGCGTAATCTATACCGCGAGCGCATCCGACTGCGCCAACTCCATCAACCGCCTGATACGCAACGAGGCTGCCGAACGGCGCGCCGTCGAGGAGTCCCAGGAGAATCTCCGCCGCATGTACGAGCAGCGCGGCGAGAAGTTCCTCTCCGTCGAGGAGGCACGCGAAAGGGCCCCGAAGCATCCCCTGTCGAGTTTCGTACAGGATGAAGGATTCGGCGAGAAGGACCTTTCGGCACGCGTCGTCGACCTGTCGTATCTCGTAAGGAAGATCGACTGGCAGATGTTCCTCGCCTTCTGGGGCTTCAAGGGACGCTTCCCCGAGATGTTGGAGGGCAACCCGAAGGCCTCCGAGTGCTACGAGGAGGGCATGACGGTGCTGAGCAAGATGATCTTCCTTCACGACGTCAACGTCTCGGCAAGGGTGAAGTTCTTCGACGCTTGCCGCGAGGAGGAGACGATCATCCTGCCGGAGTGCGGCGCCCGCTTCCCCGTCCCCCGCTCCCTCGCAGCGAAGGAGCTCTGCCCCTCGCTTGCCGACTTCTTCCCGGAGGCAGGCAGCGGCCTGACCACGCGCATCGGCATCTTCGCCGTGACTGTGCACGACCTTGCGCCGCACTGCTGCGACGAAGGGTGCCGCGACTACGACCACCTGATGCGCCAGAGCCTCTGCCAGAGGCTCGCCGAGGCTGCCGCAGAGTGGCTGCAGGAGGAGGTCACGCCAGCAGAAGAGCCGCGCTGCAGGACCATCAGGCCCGCGTTCGGATATGCGGCCTGCCCCGACCATTCGCTCAAGCGCACCGCATTCGACCTGCTCGGCGTCGAGAAGGACTTCTCGATGAGGCTCACCGAATCCTTCGCGATGATTCCCGCGCCGTCAGTATGCGGCATGCTCATATCCCACCCCGAGGCCAAAATCCCCGACATCCGCCTTCCACGATGAAAGTCATAGACATCCTCAACGGCAAGAAGTCCGCGTTCCCGTCCCTTGAATTCGTTCCGCCTCTCAAGGGCAATGACATCAATGCCCTGTACCATGCCCTCGAACCGCTCATCGAGTTCCGCCCCCCGTTCATGAACATCACATGCCACAGGGACGACCGCGTCAACGGGAAGGTGATCACCAAGCGTCCCGGGACCGTAGCCATCGCCGCCGCCGTGATGAAGCGCTTCCCCATCGAGGTGGTGCCCCACGTGCTGTGCTCCTATGCGAGTCGCATCGAGCTGGAAAACGAGCTGATCGACCTCAACTTCCTCGACATACACAACATCCTCGCCCTCCGCGGCGACACTCACGGAAGCGACGTGTTCGTGCCGGAGGTTGACGGCCACACCTACACGTCGGAACTGGTACGGCAGATCGACGACCTCAACCACGGCCGCTACCTCGACCGCAGCATCAACGGCGTTGCCACCGACTTCTGCATCGGCGTCGCCGGCTATCCGGAGAAGCATGCCGAGGCTGCAACGCTCGAGCAGGACATCCGCAACCTCAAGAAAAAGGTGGATGCAGGCGCAAGCTACATCATCACGCAGATGTTCTACGACAACTCATACTACTACCGTTTCGTGGACATGTGCCGAAAGGAGGGCATCACCGTCCCCATCATCCCGGGACTCAAGCCCGTCTCCATGAAGGCCCATCTCACCAAGCTTCCGACCTCCTTCGCCCTCACCCTTCCGGAAGAGCTCGTCAAGGCTCTCCGACAGTGCCGCGACGACGAGGAGGCCTACCGCCTCGGCATCGAATGGTGCATCGCACAGAGCCGCGACCTCATAAAGAACGGTGCGCCCGCCGTGCATTACTACACCATGGGGCGCACCGCCAATATAATCGAAGTACTCAGCAAAGTCTTCTGATCAAGGCTCCTGCGGATCCGGCCTGTACTCCAGTACATCACCGGGCTGGCAGTCGAGCGCCTTGCAGATCGAATCCAGCGTGGTAAACCGCACCGCCTTCGCCTTTCCCGTCTTCAGGATGGAGAGGTTGGCGGCGGAGATGCCCACTTTTTCGGCGAGCTCGCCGCAGGACATCTTGCGGCGCGCCAGCATTACATCTATGTTGATGATTATCGCCATACGGGTTATTCTTCGGTTACCACTGTTTCTGCCTTGACTTCAGGAGCGTTCTCCTTGCCCTTGAGGTAGGTCGGGAGGTTCATTCCTGCCATCTTGAAGAGGTCCTCGAGCGGGGGCACGGAGCCCATCAGGCCGGAAATGAAGTTCGCAGTAGCGCTCTTTCCGTTTTCGCCCTTGCCGCCGTCCCAGACGGTCACCTTGTCGATGTTGATGCCCTTGACTGCCTCGACCTGGGTCTTGACGAGCTCAGGCAGCTTGTCGGTGATGAGCATCGTGATTGCCTGCTGTGCGTCTCCGCCGGCTGCATTGACCAACTGGCCGAAACCTTCCGCCTGCTTTGCGAGTATCTCGAGGGTACCGCGTGCCTGCGCGTCCATCTTTGCGAAGATTGCATCAGCCTCACCCTTTGCGGTGCGACGCATCTTCTCAGCCTCTGCCTCTGCCTCGATGATGAGTTTCTGCTTCTCGATCTCGGCTGCGACGACGATGTTCGCCTGCTGCGTTGCCTTCTCCCTCTCGGCACGTGCCATTTCAGCGTCACGCTCCGACTTGTATGCCTCTTCGAGTGCCTTTGCTGCCTGAACCTTCTCGGCTGCGACTGCGAGGCGCTCCGCCTCTGCCGATTTCTCACGGCGCATTGCATCTGAGTTCGCGATTGCGATCCTGGAGTTGTTCTCACCTTCGACTGCGAGCGCGTTTGCCTCTGCGGTCTTGATGCGGGTGTCTCGGCTGGTCTCGGCGATACGGATGTCCTTGTCCCTGTCAGCCTCTGCCTTACCGATCTCACCGTAACGGTTCTGCTCAGCGACGCTCTTCTTCGCATCGTTGATTGCCTTTGCGGCAGCCTCCTTTCCGAGAGCCTCGATATAGCCGGATTCGTCACGGATATCGGTGACGTTGACGTTGATGAGCTTCAGACCGATCTTGCGGAGTTCGGCCTCGACGTTCTTGCTGACGTTCTCGAGGAACTTGTCACGGTCGGCGTTGATCTCCTCGATGTCCATGGTCGCGATGACAAGACGCAGCTGGCCGAAGAGGATGTCGGTGGCGATGTTCTGGATGCTTTCGATCGAGAGGCCGAGCAGACGCTCCGCAGCATTGGTCATGTTGTCAGGCTCGGTCGAGATGCCGACGGTGAATCGGCAGGGGACGTCGACGCGGATGTTCTGCTTCGAAAGTGCGTTGGTAAGGTTGCACTCGATGGAGATCGGCGTCAGGTCGAGGAATGAGAAGCTCTGGAATACGGGCCAGATGAAGGATGCGCCGCCGTGGATGCACCTTGCGGACGAGATGGCTCCCTCCTTGTTCCTTCCGGTCTTTCCGTAGATGACCAGGATCTTGTCGGACGGACAACGTTTGTAGCGCTTGAGGATTGCCGCGAACATCACGACAAGCACGAAGACGATGATAAGAATCAGATAGAGTTCCATAATGTTGTGTATTTATTAAATTAATGTGCTTGAATTGTCAGATGATGAGTGAATCGGCCGGCTCGACGAGGACTGTGCCCGCGTCGATCACCTCGACCACGTTGATGGAGGCTCCGGTCTTGAGGGTGTCGCCTTCGGTCATCGCGTCATACTCGCGAATCGCGCCGTTGATCGAGATCTGCACCTTGCCCTGCCCGTCGCGGTGTCCGGGGATGGTCAGGTAGACCTTGCCCTGGCAGCCGACCGCCGACTTGTAGAGGTTGATGTTGCCCGACTGCTGCATGCCGCTGAGCCACTTGAACATGTACATGACGGCCGCGACGAGTCCGATGCCCACAAGCACTGAGACCGTGAGGAGCAGGGCGACCGAGGTGATGTTTTCCTTCAGGAGGATGGCCGACCATCCGAAGCCGAGCAGGAAGTTGATCAGGTTGCGGAAAGTGAGGAGGTTCATGCCGGTCGCGGATGCCGCGTCGGCAGCCGAGGTGTGGTCGAGAGCTCCGGCGTCGGTGTCGAGATTGCCGTCGAAGCTTCCGTCAAAGTCCGCGTCGAGACCGGAATCTCCGGCGTCCGCGCCGATGAAGGTCATGATGCTCTGGATGATGAAGACGAGCGAAGAGCTGAGGGTTATGCCCCACAGGATCTTCATTGACAATGTGAGCGATGCCCACCAAGCTGATATCATAGTCGTATTGTTTTAAAAGTTGTGACAAAATTAATAAATAATTATTGATAAACAATAAATATTTGCAAAATTTTAGAAAAATTTACTCTCTTCCGCAGAATCTGCCCCGGTTCGGCCCGATGCTTAAATAAATTTTGAAAAGAGGCCAAAACCTTATAAATTTGAAGGATTTTTGGAAAATTTTTGACAAATATTATATCATATGCAGGATAAATTGCAGGAACTCACTGATAGACTGTACAATGAAGGTCTGTCCAAAGGTAAGATGGAAGGCGAGGAAATGCTTGCCAAGGCCCGCAAGGAGGCCGACGCCATCGTCGAAGAAGCCCGTCGCAAGGCTGAACAGATAATCTCCGATGCAGAGAAGGAAGCCGGCCAGATCCGCGCCAAGGTCTCGCGAGATGTCAAGATGGCCTCCACCCAGACCATCTCGGCCGTCCGCCAGCAGGTCGAATCGATCATCACCGCAAAGGCGGCAGGCGCTCCGGTAGCGGCTGCCATGGCCGACGGCGACTTCGTGAAGGAACTTCTCCGCACCGTGGTCGGCGCATTCAACGCCTCCAGCGCAGAGTCGGCAGGACTCGACGTCATCCTCCCCGCCCAGATGAAGCAGCGCCTCGGCGACAACTTCGCCTCGCAGGTCAAGGCGGAGCTCGGCAAGGGCATCGACGTGGACTTCGTCAAGGGTCTCTCGAACGGATTCAAGATCGGTCCGAAGGATGGAGGATACATCCTCAGCTTCACCGCCGACGACTTCTCGAACCTCATCGGCGAATATCTCCGCCCTGCCACAAGGAAGATCCTTTTCGGCGAATAGCAGTCATCACCCATCTCAATGAAGAACTATTCATACATCATCGCCGGACTGCCGGACATCGTTCTCGACTACGGGAACCGTCCGCTGGACTATGAGGCGCTCACTGGCTTCATCCGCAGCCAGTGCTCCGACTCCGACTGCCGGCTGATCGACATCCTCGAGGCCGGACTCGACGGCAGGCACTTCACCGACCACTTCTACGGGCTGGTGGAGAGAAGCGGCAGCCGCTTCCTGAAGGAATTCTTCAGGTTCGACCGCAACGTCCGCGAAGCCAAGGTCGCCTTTCTCGAAGGCAGGCGCCTCGAAAGCGACTTCGCCGACTCGCCGGACTACGGCAGGACCACCGAGGCATTCGAAGAGACGAACCTCATCGAAAGGGAGATGAAGATCGACGCCATGATGTGGGACAAGGCGGAGGAGATCACCACCTTCGACCTCCTGGACATGGACATCATCCTCTCGTTCCTCTGCCGGGCGCACATCGTCCGCCGATGGAACGCCCTCGACCCCGAAGTGGGCAAGGAGCTCTTCTCGCGCCTCGTGGGCGAAGTGAGAAACACATTCAAGGGCGTTGAATACAACCCCGACCAATCAGAAAGCAATAACCAATAACATAACATGAAAAGTACAGGCACAGTTACCGGCATCATCTCGAACCTTGTGACAGTACGCATCGACGGCCACGTCTCCCAGAACGAAATATGCTACATCGAACTGGGCGGCACAAGGATGATGGCCGAGGTCATCAAGGTCACGGGAAAGAATGCCTTCGTACAGGTCTATGAAAGCACCCGCGGGCTCAAACAGGGCGACAAGGTCGAATTCGACGGCCACATGCTCGAGGCCACTCTCGGCCCGGGCCTCCTGTCGAGCTCCTACGACGGACTGCAGAACAATCTGACCACAATGGAAGGTGTTTTCCTCAAGAGAGGCGAATACACCGCTCCGCTCGACCACGACGCCATCTGGCACTTCACCCCCATCGCAAAACCCGGAGACAAGGTCATGGCGGCCGACTGGCTGGGCGAGGTGATGGAAGGATGGCTTCACCACAAGATAATGGTTCCCTTCTCCTTCAAGGGAGAATACACAGTCAAGGAGGTCTCCCCCGAGGGCGACTACAGGATCGACGACAAGATGGCGGTCCTCGTCGACGCCGAAGGCGAAGAGCACATCGTGACCATGGTCCAGAAATGGCCGGTCAAGGTGGCCGTGGGAGGCTATGTCGAGAAGCCGCGTCCTTACCGCGTGATGGAGACGGGCGTCCGCTGCATCGACACCTTCAACCCCATCGCCGAGGGCGGCACGGGCTTCATCCCTGGTCCTTTCGGCTGCGGCAAGACGGTGCTCCAGCACGCAATCGCGAAGCAGGGCGACGCCGAGGTCATCGTGATGGCGGCCTGCGGCGAGCGCGCCAACGAGGTCGTGGAGATCTTCACCGAGTTCCCCGAGCTCGTCGACCCCCACACCGGACGCAAGCTGATGGAGAGGACCACCATCATCTGCAACACCTCCAACATGCCTGTGGCAGCCCGCGAGGCATCCGTCTACACGGCAATGACCATCTGCGAGTACTACCGCGCGATGGGCATGAAGGCGCTCCTGCTGGCTGACTCCACCTCCCGCTGGGCACAGGCTCTCCGCGAGATGTCCAACCGCATGGAGGAACTCCCGGGCGCGGATGCGTTCCCGGTCGACCTCTCCTCGATCATCTCCAACTTCTACTCCCGCGCCGGCATCGTGAAGCTGCGCAACGGCCATACGGGTTCGGTCACCTTCATCGGAACGGTCTCCCCTGCTGGCGGAAACCTCAAGGAACCGGTCACCGAGTCCACGAAGAAGGCTGCACGCTGCTTCTACGCCCTCGAGCAGAAGCGCGCCGACCAGAAGCGCTATCCTGCCGTCAACCCGATCGACTCCTATTCAAAATACCTCGAATATCCCGAAATCGTCGAATTCCTCAAGCAGAAGGTCGACAAGGACTGGTATGACAAGGTCATGACGGCGAAGAACATCGTTCGCCGCGGCAAGGAGGTCGCCGAACAGATCAACATCCTCGGCGACGACGGCGTTCCCGTAAGCTATCACGAGCAGTACTGGAAGAGCGAGCTCATAGACTTCGTCATCCTTCAGCAGGACGGCTTCGACCCGGTCGACTCCCTCACCCCGATGGACCGTCAGGAGTTCATGCTCACCCTCGTGCTCAAGGTATGCGGACACAAGTTCAAGTTCGACAACTTCGAGGAGTGTTCAATCAAATACAAGGAAATCATCAACGTGTTCAGGCAGATGAACTACTCCGAATACAAGAGCGAGCAGTTCAACGGCTATCTTGCACAAATCAACAACATCCTGAGCAATGAGTAAGGCATTTCAGAGAATATACACGCAGCTTGAAGCCATCACCAAGGCCACAGTGGCCCTCAAGGCTCAAGGAGTAAGCAACGACGAACTGGCCACCGTCCACGGACGCCTGGCGCAGGTCGTGAAGATCAAGGGCGAGCTCATCACCCTCCAGGTGTTCTCCGGCACGGAAGACATCCCCACCAACGCGGAGGTGGTCTTCTTCGGCGAAGCGCCTTCACTCAACGTCAGCGAGGAACTCGCGGGACGCTTCTTCAACGCATACGGCGACCCCATCGACGGCGGTCCGCGCGTCGAGGGCGAGAAGAGGACCATCGGCGGTCCCTCGGTCAACCCCTACAAGCGCCGCCAGCCTTCGCAGCTGATCCCTACCGGCATCGCCGGCATCGACCTCAACAACACGCTGGTCTCCGGACAGAAGATTCCTTTCTTCGCAGACCCTGACCAGCCCTACAACCAGGTGATGGCACAGGTGGCCCTCCGCGCGGACGTGGACAAGATCATCCTCGGCGGCATGGGACTGTCCAACGACGACTACCTCTACTTCCGCCACGAATTCGAAGGCGCAGGCGCGCTCGACAAGATCATCAGCTTCGTCAACACCACCGACCAGCCGCCTGTGGAGCGACTGCTCATCCCGGACATGGCCCTCACGGCAGCCGAGTATTTCGCTGTCGACAAGAACGAGAAGGTGCTCGTCCTGCTCACCGACATGACACTCTACGCCGACGCGCTCTCGATCGTCTCCAACCGCATGGACCAGATTCCTTCAAAGGACTCCATGCCCGGCTCGCTCTACTCCGACCTCGCGAAGATCTACGAGAAGGCGGTGCAGCTCCCTGCCGGCGGTTCCATCACCATCATAGCCGTGACGACGCTCAACGACGGCGACATCACCCACGCAATTCCTGACAACACCGGATACATCACCGAGGGACAGCTCTTCCTCCGCCAGGACACCGACACGGGAAAGGTCATCATCGACCCGTTCCGCTCGCTGTCGCGACTCAAGCAGCTCGTTCAGGGCAAGAAGACCCGCGAGGACCACTCGCAGGTGATGAACGCCTCGGTCAGGCTCTATGCAGACGCACAGAACGCAAAGACGAAGCTCGAGAACGGTTTCGACCTCTCGGACTACGACCTGCGCTGCCTCGACTATGCGAAGGACTACGCGCGCAGCATCCTGGCAGTCGACGTGAACATCGGACTCACCGAGATGCTCGACACCGCATGGAAGCTCTTCGCCAAGTATTTCACGAAGGCGGAGACCGGCATCAAGGATGCAATGATAAAGAAATATTGGCCTGAGAACTGATTATGGCTATCAAGTTTCAATTCAACAAAACCTCTCTGAACGAACTCGGCAAGCAGCTGAAGGTCCGTACGCAGGCTTTGCCCACCCTCAAGAACAAGGAGTCCGCTCTGCGTCTCGAGGTAAAGAAGGCGAAGAAGCGTTCAGACGAGCTTTTGGAGCAATTGGAGAACTCACTTAAGGAGTATGACTATCTTGCGCGGCTCTGGAACGAATTCGAGCCGGGACTGGTCAGCGTCAAGGACATCGAGCTGAAGACCGTCAAGGTCGCCGGCGTCCGCACCCCCGAACTGGTCAGCGTCGAATATGACGTGAAGGAATTCGACAAGTTCGCCAAGCCGATGTGGTATGGCGACGGTGTAAGGATACTTCAGAATCTCGCCCAGCTGGGCATCGAGTCCGAAGTGTACACCGAGAAGAGCCGGATCCTCGACTACCAGCGCAAGAAGACCACCCAGAAGGTGAATCTCTATGAGAAAGTCCAGATTCCGGGCTATCAGGAGGCGATAAGGAAGATCAAGCGCTTCATGGAGGACGAGGAGAACCTCTCCAAGGCTTCCCAGAAGATCGTCAAGACCCGCCATCAGATCGAAGAAGAGGAGGAACAGGCATGATCGCGAAAATGACCAAATACTCCATCATCATGATGAGCGGAGTCAAGGATTCCTTCCTCAAGGAGATCCAGGACATCGGGCTGCTTGACATCACCCGCAGCACAAAGCCGATCGACGGCGAGAGCACGGTCCTCTTCGACAACGCGAAGGCGCTGCGCCGCAGGATCGCCCGCATCGCCGGCGACGACTTCACCAGGGACTCTCTCCACAATTCGCTCAGCAGCTCGCTGGACGATGCCCAGCGCGAGCTCAAGGCGCGCATTCCGTGGGGCAGGTTCGACGCCGCGCGCGTCGAGGAACTGGGCAGGCGTGGCTGCGTGCTCCACTACTACTGCGTTCCGCAGAAGAGTTTCGACGCCTCCTGGGGTGACCTCTACCCCCTCGAGGTGATCAGCAGCGACAACAAGTCGGTCTACTTCGTGACCGTTTCCGACGGCGGCGACTACAGTTTCCCCGTAAGGGAATGTGCCGCACCCGCCGGTCCCTATACCGAAACCGAAGAGCGCATCGCTTCGCTCAAGGGCGAGATCAAGTCAAGGGAACAGATCCTCGGCGAAGAGAAGAAGGACATCCCGCAGATGGAGGCCGAATATGGCCGCACCATGGAGAAGCTCGAGCAGCATCTCGCGTCATGCGCCTCCGAGGAGGCCGCCGAAGGCTGCCTGACCATCTTCACCGCCTTCGCCCCCACCGAAGACGACGCATCCGTCAAGAAGGCTCTCGACGGAATGGACCTCTACTATATGGCCGAACCCGCCACGGCGGCGGACAACCCGCCCGTCAAGCTCAAGAACGGCTGGTTCGCACGCCAGTTCGAGACACTGACCGGAATGTACGGCATGCCGGTCTACGACGAGTTCGACCCCACGCCGGTGCTCGCGCCGTTCTTCCTGCTCTTCTGGGCATTCTGCCTCGGTGATGCCGGCTACGGCCTGCTGCTCATCGGAGTGGGATTCCTGCTCAAGAAGGTGGACATCCTCGGACTGAAGAACCATCGCCGCCTCGTCACGACGCTCGGCGTCGGATCGACGGTGATCGGACTCTTCCTGGGCACGTTCTTCGGCATCAACCTCGCCGAGGTGTCATGGATTCCCGACAGCCTCAAGGCTCTCATGATCACTGGCAAGCTCAACCTGGGAGGCACCGAGTACGACGTCGCGATGGTCGCGGCAATCGCGATCGGCGTGTTCCACATCTGCCTGGCAATGGTCATCAAGGCCATCGGCCTCGTCCACAGGTTCGGCTTCAAGGCTTCGATAAGCACCTGGGGCTGGATCGTGCTGATCGTCGGAGGCCTCATCGTGGCCGCCGGAGCGCTGACGAAGGTGCTCGACGCGGAGGTCACCAAATGGGCCGTCATCGTCATAGGCGTCATCTCAGCGCTTGGAATCTTCATATTCAACAAGCCTGGCCGCAACCCTCTGATCAACATCGGAGCAGGCCTGTGGGACACCTACGGCATGGTAACCGGCATCCTGGGAGACGTCCTGAGCTACATCAGGCTCTATGCGCTCGGCCTTGCCGGCGGCATGCTCGGCAACGCGTTCAACAACCTTGCGGGAATGGTGACCGCCGGCTCGGCAAACCCGACCTGGCAGTGGCTTCCCTTCGTACTCATAGTCGTCCTCGGACACGCCCTGAACTTCGCGATGAGCTGTCTGGGAGCATTCGTACACCCTTTGAGGCTCACCTTTGTGGAATACTTCAAGAACAGCGGATTTGAAGGCAAAGGCACGGCATACAATCCGCTCAAGAAAGAAACAATAAATTAAACAATCAAAAATATCAAAACTATGTTAACTACTATTCTCGGTTATTTGGGTCTTGCACTCATGTTCGGTCTTGCAGCAATCGGATCAGCAATCGGCACGACGCTCGCCGGCAACACGGCTGAAGGAGCTCTTAAGAAGAATCCTGAGAAGTCGTCAAGCTACATGATTCTCTCTGCAATGCCCGCTACGCAGGGCCTCTACGGTTTCGTGGCTTTCCTGATGTGGCCCAAGGACATGGCAGCAATGGCAGAAAGCGGCCTGCTCTATTTCGCAGTCGGCACGATCGTCGGTGCGGTATGTCTCTTCTCGGCAATCCGTCAGGGACAGGTCTGCGCAAACGGCATCATCGGCATCAGCCAGGGACACGACGTCCAGACCAACACCATGATCTACGCTGCTCTTCCTGAGTTCTACGCAATCCTTTCGCTCGTCGCGGCTCTCATGATCTGATCCTGAACCGGACGCAAACGAAAAAGGTCGACCTCGACGGTCGACCTTTTTTTGTCACTTCACCCTCCAGGGCAGTTCGTCGTAGAGGGCGAACTTCTTCGACTTGCGGAGCCATTTCTGCTCCTCCGCCTTTATGTATTCACGGGTCACGTCCCAATCGACCTCACCGCGCACGTAGCACATCAGCGCCTCGTCCTCGAGCAGTTCGGCAAGCGAATCGGTGCGGAACTCGGGGCAGTTGTCGTGCAGGAAGCGCATCAGCCGCAGTGAATGGTTGAGCGCATGATAGTTGACTCCCGGGATGAACATCAGCTGGAAGCCGAAGCACACCTCGCCGGCGTATAATCCGTAGGCAGGCACGAAGCGTGTCCAGCGCACATAGAGCTCCGGCGTCGAGACCGGGTTGTCGGGATCGTTCCATCCGTCGAAGCCGTTGCGCTGGTTGTAGTCGAGCAGCGACTCCATGAAGGGGGCGCCGAACTGTTCGAACGGGCGCGTAGTGCCGTGGCCGTAGCTGACGTTGGTGCCCATCCACAGGCACTGTCCGCTGTAGAAATGGGAGGTGAACAGGCCGCAGAAGTCCGAGAAGGGCGGAATCGTCCAGGGCATCAGGTCCTTGTTGACGGTCTCGGCGGAGGCCGAGACGATATGGAGCGGGAAGCGCGCGTTCAATTCGCCGTAGAAGAAGTTGGCCACCTCGCCGAAGGTGAGCCCGTGGCGCTGCGGCAGGCCGCACATTCCCATCGTTCCCTCGATCTGCCTTCCCGAAGGGTTGAAATGGTCGAGGATGTAGACGGAGAGCTGCGAGCCGGACTCCTTGAGGTCGCTGAAGAGGTTGTAGAGGAGCTTGGTGAAGCGACTGTAGCGCGAGCCCACGTCCTGGAGCTCGATGATCAGGGCGTCGATGTCCTCGAGCATGGCAAGGTCGATCCTCTCCCCCACCTCGACATCCTCCGCCACGCCGGTCGGGCCGTAGAGGGAATGTTCGGGCATGAAGACCCTCACAAGGTCATAATAGCGGGCCAGCGTCTCGAAGAGGTACTCTCCCCTGTCGGGATGCCAGGCCACCTGGTTGCAAAGCAACGCCAGACGACCGTCGCGAAGCAGGTGGTCGCTCTGTTCCAGAAGCGGTGTGGTCCTGAACGAGAACATCGGCTATGCGAGCTTGCTGTTGATGATTGCGATCACGTCGGCCGCAAGCGCGTCGGCGACGCTCTCGGTCGGAGCCTCCGCATAGATGCGGATGATGGGCTCGGTATTGGACTTGCGGAGCACGAACCACTTCTTCTCACCGTCGAAATCGACCCTCAGGCCGTCGATGGTGGTGATGCGCTCATTGGCATAGTGCCTGCCGACAGCCTCGAGCAGCGAGTCGATCACTGCGGGATCGGATATCTCTATGCGGTTCTTCGATACGAAATAGTCGGGATATGATGCGCGGAGCTGCGAAGCGGAAAGGCGCTTGTGCGCCATGTTGCTGAGGAAGAGAGCGGATCCGATCAGCGCGTCGCGACCGTAATGGAGGTCCGGCACGATGACGCCGCCGTTGCCTTCACCGCCGATGACGGCGCCGACCTCGCGCATGCGGGTCGTAGCGTTGACCTCACCCACCTTGCAGTTGAAGTAGGTGCATCCGTGAGCCTCGGTGACATCCTTCAATGCGCGAGAAGAGGAGATGTTCGAGACCGTGGGGCCCTGACGCTGCGAGAGCACGTAGTCGGAGACTGAGACGAGGGTGTACTCCTCGCCGAAGGCCACGCCGTCCTCGCAGATGAACGCGAGACGGTCGACGTCCGGATCGACGCTCACGCCGAGCGCCGCATTGCATTTCACCACCTCCTCGCTGAGCGAGACGAGGTTTGACGGCAGCGGCTCCGGATTATGGGCGAAATTGCCGTCGGGAGTGCCGTTGATGGTGACGCATTCCACGCCGAGGGCTTCGAACAGCCGGGGCATTATTATGCCGCCCACGGAGTTGATGGAGTCGAGCACCACCTTGAAGCCGGCAGCCTTGATTGCCTCCACGTCTACCAGCGGATAGTTGACCACCGCGTCGATGTGCGCCTGGGTGAAGTCCTTGAAGGTGACCTTGCCCATCTTCTCCACGGGCACGAAGTCGAACTCTTCCCTTTCGGCGATAGCCTGGAGCTCGCGTCCCTCGTCGTCGGTGAGGAACTCGCCCTTCTCGTTGAGGAGCTTCAGCGCGTTCCACTGCTTCGGGTTGTGGGAGGCGGTGAGGATGATGCCGCCGTCGGCCTTCTCGAAGATGACAGCCATTTCGGTCGTGGGAGTCGACGCCAGGCCGGCGTTCACGACGTCCACGCCGCATGCTACAAGGGTTCCGGTGACGATGGAATCCACCATCTGGCCCGAAATGCGCGCGTCACGTCCGACCACCACCTTATATTTTTCTCTGTCAGAGTATTTCTTTTTGAGCTGTGCTGCATATGCGGCACTGAATTTGACAATGTCCAACGGTGTCAGCGAATCGCCGGGATTTCCGCCGATCGTACCCCTGATTCCCGAAATTGACTTGATGAGTGTCATATTTTAATACAAGTTTGAATTATTTTTCGTACCTTGCAAAGTTAGAAAAAAAGTATAAAAGAAAAGCTCATATATTTACCACCATGAAAAAAGCAACACTTCTCATCGCAGCATTCCTCTGCATAGCATCGGCTGCTTCGGCTCAGAACAAACTTACCGACATCCTCAACAAGATTGCCGGCAAGACTGCCACCACGACAACCGAGACCACCACAACCAACACTGGCAAGAGCGGTTCGGTATTGTCCGACGCCATCAACACCATCGCGGGCATCCTGGGCAACAACAAAGTGACCGAAAAGGACCTCGTCGGCACTTGGCTCTACAAGGGTTCCGCGGTCAGCTTCAAGTCCGAGAACGACCTGGCAGACCTCGCCAGCGGCATAGCTGAAAGCACGATAGAGAAAAAGATCGACCCGTATCTCGAAAAGGCAGGCATCAAGGAGGGCAACTTCGCCATCACCTTCAACGAGGACGGCACGATGAAGCTCCTCTACGGCAAGAAGACCTTCAACGGCAACTGGAAGTATGACCAGGAGAACGCAACCGTCACGATGACCATGGCAAAGCTCGTTTCCAACAAGGCTATCGTCTCGATCAGCGGCGGCCAGCTCAAGCTCCTCTTCGATTCCACCACACTGATGAACCTCATCAAGAAGCTCGCACGCAAGAACTCGTCATCGGTCATCTCGGCCATCGCATCCGTCGCGGAGTCATACACCGAGATGTACACCGGCTTCAAGATGCAGAAATAGCCGTCGGTGAAGCGAAGGACAGCCATACTTGCGGCAGTCGCCGTCCTGGCGCTCCTCCCCTCCCTCTGCCAGGCCAGGAAGCCTGTCGGGGAGATGATTCCGGGAGTCTGGGCCTACAAGAGCCCGGCCGTGCAGTTCAAGTCCGAGACGGCCATCGCCAGCGCGGCGAGGGGCGTCGTGGGCAAGACTGCGGAGAATGCCCTCGGGCCCTACTATGAGAAGGTGGGCATCAAGGAGGGCAACTTCTTCTTCGAGTTCCTCGAGGACGGCAAGGTGAAGATCCACTGCGGCAACAGCACTTTCGGCGGTTCCTGGAAATATGACAACGAGAACTCCCGTCTCAAGATGACCTTTGCGATGGTCATCTCCCTCACGGCCTTCGTGGAGGTGAAGGGAAAGAAGATGGAGATGCTCTTCGATGCGACGACTCTGATGAAGATACTGCGCATCGTCACGGCAAACAGCTCGGACAGCACTACGGCCGCCATCGGCGCGGTGCTCAAGTCATATGACGACATGTATGCGGGATTCAACCTCGCGAAGAGCAAGGCTCACTTCACGAACTCCGAATAGTCCTTCAGGCGCTTCTCAGACACACTCTTTTTTTCGGCCAGGCAGACGTCGCATTTCCCGCAGGGGGTGCACTCTTCCTGGCCGAAGTATTTGAGCAGCCTCATGACGCGGCACGAGCTGTCGTCACGGATCAGGTCGACCATGGCGTCGACGTGTGAAGTACGGCGTTCGAGCCGCTCCTTGTATTCGGATGCGGGAAGGCGCAGGTTCGCCGCGTAGAGCCGCTCCGTGGCGAACTCGATCATCGGCGACTTTATGCGCGGGACATACTTGATGATGTTGCGCGCCGCAAGGTTCTTCAGCTTCAGCTTCACCACGTCGACGGCATAGCGGCCGTTGCGCGCTATCCTCTCCTCGTCGATCGGGACGTATTGGGTGAACAGCCCGGAGTACATCCTCATCAGCGACTTGACGAAGGTGTCGGTATCCTTCGAGCCGAGCTGTATGCGGTAGAGCTCGTCACGCGGCACTGTGAAGATGATCCTTGAAGGTATCTCCAGCTCCTCCGTGAGAGTCCAGTAGCCCGACATCTCTATGTACTTTATCGCGTAGTACGCCGTCGCTGCATGCAGCTTATAGGTCTTGGCGAAATCCTCCAGGTCGAACTTGCAGCTCATCCCGGCCCCATCCTCATATGCTATGTTCAGATAGGAGAAGACCTTCTGGTAGATGTCCTTGATGTAGTCCAGCGGCGGAAAGGTCGTGCGCGTTATCTGGTCCATCCGCAACAGGTCGCCCTCGTTCCAGAGAAGCACCGCATATGAAGGCTTGCCGTCGCGGCCGCCTCGGCCCGCTTCCTGGAAGTAGCCCTCGATGGTGTCCGGGACGTCGTAGTGGCATACGAAGCGCACGTCTGGCTTGTCGATGCCCATGCCGAAGGCGTTGGTCGAGACGATCACGCGGGTGGCGCCCTTCATCCAGCGGTCCTGGATGTCGCTGCGGACTTCGCGGCTCATTCCGGCATGATAGGCTTCGGCGCTTATCTTCTGTGACTTGAGGAACTCGGCAACCATCTCGGCATTCTTGCGCTTGCCGACATATACCACGCCCGTCCCCTGCACTCCCTGGCAGAGCCTGAGCACCTGCGTGAACTTGTCCTCGCAGTGGCGGAAGACGTACGACAGGTTCGGGCGCTCGAAGCTTCCCCGTATGAGGTTCGGCTCGGAGAACTTCAGCTTCTCCATGATGTCGGCAGCGACGGTCGGTGTCGCGGTGGCCGTGAGGGCAATCACCGGCGCGGGATTCGGCAGGAGTTCGCGAAGGGACGCTATCTGAAGGTAGTCCGGTCGGAAGTCATAGCCCCACTGCGAGATGCAGTGCGCTTCGTCGACCACGATGTAGTTGACGTTCATCTTCGCCACGCGTGCCTTGAATATGGTGGTGCGAAGTCGCTCGGGCGAGACATAGAGGAACTTGTAGTCTCCGTAGATCGCGTTGTCGAGCGTGATGTCGATCTCCCGGTATGTCATCCCGGAGTGGATGGCGAGGGCGCGGATGCCCTTGGAGTCGAGGGAGCGCACCTGGTCCTTCATCAGGGCGATGAGCGGAGTTATGACTATCGCGATGCCCTCCCTCATCATGGCGGGCACCTGGAAGCACACGCTCTTGCCGCCTCCTGTCGGGAGTATGGCGAGGGTGTCGCGCCCCTCCGTCGCGGAGGTGATGATCTCCTCCTGCTTGGGACGGAAGCTGTCGTATCCCCAATATTTCTTGAGCGTTTCCTTCATGTCAACCTTTGTTCAGACTGCTAATTTAGCATTTTTCCTCGTCATTCAAGACAAATTGTCACCCATCCTCAATTCACTCCGCCATTGGCGGACATTGGAATTTATTTTGTACATTTGTGGATTGCATTGAAAGAACCAATAACAACCTAACAACAATAAATTATGCCAAGAATCAGTCTGAGCAAGTACGGGATCACCGGAACGACGGAAGTGCTTTACAACCCTTCCTACGAAGTACTCTACAACGAAGAGACCAAGCCTGGCCTCGAAGGATTTGACAAGGGACAGGTCACTGAACTGGGCGCCATCAACGTGATGACCGGCGTCTTCACAGGCCGCAGCCCCAAGGACAAATACATTGTCATGGACAAGAACTCCAAGGATACCGTATGGTGGAACACACCCGAATATCCCAACGACAACCACGAACTGTCCATCAAGAACTGGCGCATCCTCAAGAAGCTCGCACAGCAGCAGCTCTCCAACAAGAGACTCTTCGTCGTCGACGGTTTCTGCGGCACCAACCACGACACCCGCATGAAGGTACGCTTCATCGTCGAGGTGGCATGGCAGGCTCACTTCGTGACCAACATGTTCATCCGTCCCCAGAACCAGGCGGAAATGGACCAGGAGCCTGACTTCGTGGTCTACTGCGCATCCAAGGCAAAGGTCGACAACTACAAGGAGCTCGGTCTCCGTTCCGACACCGCAGTGGCATTCAACGTCACCAGCAAGGAACAGGTCATCCTCAACACCTGGTACGGCGGCGAGATGAAGAAGGGCCTCTTCTCCATGATGAACTACTATCTGCCTCTGAAGGGCATCGCTTCGATGCACTGCTCCGCAAACACCGACATGAACGGCGAGAACACCGCAATCTTCTTCGGTCTCTCCGGCACTGGCAAGACCACCCTTTCCACCGACCCCAAGCGTCTCCTCATCGGCGACGACGAGCATGGCTGGGACAACAAGGGCGTCTTCAACCTCGAAGGCGGCTGCTATGCGAAGGTCATCAACCTCGACAAGGACAGCGAACCTGACATCTACAACGCAATCCACCGCGACGCACTTCTCGAGAACGTAACCGTGGACGGCGAGGGCAAGATCGATTTCGCAGACAAGAGCGTCACCGAGAACACCCGCGTCAGCTATCCCATCTACCACATCAAGAACATCGTTCGTCCGCAGAGCGCAGGTCCGGCTGCAAAGCAGGTCATCTTCCTCAGCGCTGACGCATTCGGCGTCCTTCCTCCGGTAAGCATCCTCACTCCGGAACAGACCAAATACTACTTCCTGAGCGGCTTCACGGCAAAGCTCGCAGGCACGGAGCGCGGCATCACCGAGCCTACGCCCACATTCAGCGCATGCTTCGGCCAGGCATTCCTCGAACTGCACCCTACAAAGTATGCAGAGGAACTCGTCAGCCACATGAAGAAGAGCGGTGCTAAGGCTTATCTGGTCAACACCGGCTGGAACGGAACCGGCAAGCGCATCTCGATCAAGGACACCCGCGGAATCATCGACGCGATCCTCGACCACAGCATCGACCAGGCTCCCACCAAGAAGATCCCTTATTTCGATTTCGAAGTTCCTACGCAGCTCAAGGGCGTAGACCCTGCAATCCTCGATCCTCGCGACACCTACAAGGACGCAGCTGAATGGGAGAAGAAGGCACAGGACCTCGCAGGCCGCTTCATCAAGAACTTCAAGAAGTACGAATACAACAAGGCCGGAAAGGCTCTCGTAAAGGCCGGTCCGAAGCTCTAAGGATCAACGGATCTCGATGACTTCGGATGCCTCGCGACGGGGCAGACAGGTCAGAGAGACATCCTTCCCCACAGATACCCCGATTTCGCCGAGCGCCCTGCGGGCGCAGTCAAAGGCGAGAGTCGGGGTATTGTTGTTTTCGCTCAGATGGCAGAGACAGATGTCCTTCAGGCCGCTGTGGTATGAACGGCGCAGCAGCGAGGAGGTCTGGTCGTTCGACATGTGGCCGTTGCCCTGTACGATCCTCATCTTGAGCGCGTGCGTATACGGGCCGCCCATGAGCATGTCGATGTCGTAGTTCGACTCCACGATCAGATGGTCCGCCAGCGAGGCATAGTGCACGGCGGTGTCGGTCACCTCGCCTATGTCGGTCATGAAGGTGAACTTCTCCCCGAAGAAATCAATGTGGAAGCCGACCGTCTCGGTAGCGTCGTGCGGGACGCGGAACGAGGTGACCTCCACCCCCTGTGCGGGCTGGATTGCCACCTCGGGCTCCATCTTGCGCATGCACCCGGTCATGTGGCCGCGCGTGCAGAAATGGCGGTTCAGTGCCGCCGCCAGCGTGGAAGAGACATATACCGGCTTGCGGTAGCGCTCGCTGAAGTTGCCCAGGCTCTTGATGTGGTCGACGTGGTCGTGGCTCACGAGCACGAAGGAGATGTCGGCGATGTCGATGTCGTGCTCGGCGAGGCGCTTCTTGATGGTCCTCACCCCTATCCCGACGTCTATGAGCACCGATACCTGCTCGTTGCCGAGATAGTAGCAGTTGCCGTTGCTTCCGCTAGAGAGGCTCAGGAACCTTGTCATTTGTCCAGAAGGGTCTTGAGCTCGGAGGGCTTGAAGATGCCCTTCTCGGTCACGATGCCGGTAATCAGTTCCGCTGGCGTGACGTCGAAGGCGGGATTGTACACCCTTACGCCCTTCGGGGCTATGGGCTTGTCATAGTAGAGCTCGGTGACCTCGTAGGAGGCCCTCTCCTCTATGACGATCTGCTTTCCGGTCGGGCAGTCGAAGTCGATCGTGCTTGTCGGTCCGAGGGAATAGAAAGGAATGCCGTAGTGGTGCGCGAGGATCGCGACTCCGCTGGTGCCGATCTTGTTCGCCACGTCGCCGTTTGCGGCGATGCGGTCGCAGCCCACCATCACCATGTCCACCTTGCCCTGGCTCATCACGATGGAGGCCATGTTGTCGCAGATCAGCGTGACATCCACGCCTGCCTTGTTCAGCTCGAACGCGGTCAGTCGCGCACCCTGCAGGAGCGGGCGCGTCTCGTCCGCGAAGACACGCGGGGCGAGGCCCTGCTGCTGGGCGAGATAGATCGGGCCGAGCGCCGTGCCGTGACGGGAAACCGCCAGGTGGCCGGCGTTGCAGTGCGTCAGGATGCCCATCGACGGGCGGTCGATGAGCGTAGCGCCGTTCTCGGAGATTGCCAGGCACATCTTCACATCCTCCTGCTTGATTGCGCGCGCCTCGGCCGTGAGCGCGTTGCGAAGGATGTCCATGGCCTTGCGGTCGTCATTCTCCAACTTCGCCTTCGTCTCAAAGAAACAGCGCTCCATGCGGTCGAGAGCCCACATCAGGTTAACGGCCGTGGGACGGGAGATGTAGAGGTAGCGCTTCACGCGCATGAACTCCTTCTCGAACGACGCCATGCTGCGAGTCTTGTAGCGGTTCATGCACATGGCAAGGCCGAAGGCGGCAGCGACTCCGATTGCCGGTGCACCCCTCACCTTGAGCAATGTTATTGCATAGAAAACCTTTTCGGCGGTGTCGAGCCGCACGAACTTCTCCTGGTTCGGGAGCAGCGTCTGGTCGAGGATTATTATCTCCCTGCCGTCGCCGCTGAGTTCCACGGAGTCATATGGAAATATCGACTGGAGCATGGACGGGGAGTCTAGAGTCTGGAGATTATTGCCTTGAAGATGGAGCACATCCTGCCGGCTGCCGCATCGGCTGCGCGAATCACGTCGTCGCCGTCGTTGACGTAGTCCTCGGCATAGTCGTCGTGTGCCTCGTTGGTGATGACCGACATTCCGAATACCGGGATGTCCATGTGCCTTGCCACGATCACCTCCGGAATGGTGGACATGCCGATGGCGTCGGAACCGATCATGCGGTAGTAGCGGTACTCGGCGGGAGTCTCGTAGGACGGGCCCGGGCTTGCGAAGTACACGCCCTTCCAGACCTTGATGCCGAGCTCGCCGCATGCCTCCTCCGCCATCTTGATGAGGCGCAGGTCATACGGGCGCGTCATGTCCGGGAATCTCGGGCCGAACTCGTCCATGTTCTTGCCGATCAACGGATTGGGCAGATGGCTGATGTGGTCGGTAATGATCATCAGGTCGCCGACCTTGTAGTCGAAGTTGACTCCTCCGGCCGCATTCGACACGAAGAGATAACCGATGCCGAGGAGTTTCATCACCCTGATCGGGAGAGTGACCTGGTCCATGGGGTAGCCCTCATAGACGTGGAAGCGTCCCTGCATCGCACAGACCTTCTTGCCGGCAAGGGTGCCGAAGATGAAGTTGCCCTTGTGGCCGATCGCGGTGGAGACTGCGAAGTTTGGAATGTCCTTGTAGGGGATGACGTACTGAGTGTCGATCTGGTCGGCAAGCGCGCCGAGTCCGGAACCCAGCACTATGCCCACCTGGGGCTCGAAGCCGCATGTGACGGTCCTGATGTAGTCGGCCGCCTCGTGTATTCGGGTGATTCTTTCGTCCATATGTCTGTCTATTTTGCCTTTTCAAGAAGTTTCCATGCCGTCCTGTTGGCTCCTTCGATGATCTCCTCCTCGCCCTTGATGCGGCGTCCCTCCATGAGGATGCGACCGTCGCAGATGACGGTGTCGACGCAGGAGCTGTTGGCGGAGAAGATGAAGTTGCTGCGGAAGTTGATGTTCGGGGTGAACATCTCGTTGTTGGTGTTGACCAGCGTGATGTCGGCCAGCGCCCCTTCCTCGATGCGGCCGGCATTGATGCCGAGCGCCTTCGCGCCGTTGACCGTCGCCACGTCCATGAGTTCGTCCAGCGGCATTGCCGAAGGCGTGTGGCGCCATGCCTTCTGGAGGAGGGCCATGGTCTTCATGCTCTCGCGGAGGTCGAGGTTGTTGGATGACGCCGCGCCGTCGGTGCCGATGCAGACGTTCGCGCCGGCATCCTTGAGTGCGTCATACTTGAACTTGTAGCCCGAGCTGAGCTTCATGTTGGAATTCACGTTGTGCACCGCCGTCGCGCCCCTTCTGCCGAAGGTCTTGATGTCCTCCTCGTTGAGCCAGACCATGTGCGCTGCGATGAAGTTCTCGTCGATGACTCCGAGCTTGTCGAAATGCATCACCGGCGTCACGCCGAAGCGGTAGATGTCCTCGAACATCTCCTGCTCGGTCTCGGCCACGTGCGCGTGGAGCTTAAGGCCGTGGTCCTTCGCGAAGCGGGATGCCCAGAGGATGCCCTCCTCGTCGACGGTGTAGTCCGCGTGGACGGCGACGCCGAACTGGACGCGGTCTTCCCAGTCGCGCGACTGGGCATATATCTCCTCGCACTCACGGCGCTGGCGCTCAGCCTTCGCCTTGTCGCCGCCGTCGAGCAGCACATAGGTGAGAAGCGAGCGGATGCCCATCTCGTTTGCGGCGCGGGCTGCCACCGGAATGCTCCAATACATGTCGAGGAAGCAGGTGGTGCCCGTCTTTATCATCTCGAGGATCGCGAGCTTCGTGCCCCAGTAGATGCATTCGTCGTCGAGGTGGCGCTCTATGGCCCATATGCGGTCAAGCCAAGGCTTGAGGGGTGTGTCTTCCTGTGCGCCGCGCATCAGCGTCATCGCGGCATGGGTGTGCATGTTGACAAGACCCGGCACTGCGGCCAGGTTGCTGCAGTCGATCGTGCGCTCGGCGGCCATTTCCGGGCCCACCTGCGCGGATATCTTTGCTATCGTCTTGTCCTTTATGAAAATGTTCGTCCTGCCGTTGTCAAGCTGGACGTTCTTCAGAAGAATCGTACTCATCTTCAAAAATGTCTATAATCAAACAAAGTTAACAATTTTTGCGGAGAAATGCTATCTCTTCCGCCCAAATCTCCGGTTCCGGAGTCTCGAGGATCAGCGGCATATCATCGAAGCGCGCGTCGGAGGCGATCCTTGCGAAGCACCCCTCCCCGATTTCGCCGCGGCCGAGCAGTTCGTGGCGGTCCACTCTCGAGCCGACGGGCTTCTTCGCGTCGTTCAGGTGCATTCCGCGGAGGTATTTCAGCCCCACCATGCGGTCGAACTCGTCGAACACCGAATCGAAGCCGTTCTCGGCGAAGAGGCCGCCGTCGCCGGTGCGCAGGTCATAGCCCGCAGCGAAGGCATGGCAGGTGTCGATGCAGACTCCCACGCGGCTCTTGTCCTCGACCTGGGATATGATCTCAGCCAACTGCTCGAAGCGGAAGCCGAGGTTAGTACCCTGCCCGGCCGTGTTCTCCAAGACCGCGGTCACGCCCACGGTCTTGTCCAGGGCGATGTTGATGCTCTCCGCGATCCGGCTCAGGCATTCGCTTACGCTGATCTGGCCGAGGTGGCTGCCCGGGTGGAAGTTGAGCCTGTCGAGCCCCAGCTGCTCACAGCGCTGCATCTCGTCGAGGAATGCTGCGCGGGACTTTCCGAGCCCCTCGCTGTCAGGATGGCCGAGGTTTATGAGGTAGCTGTCGTGCGGCAGGATCGACTGCGGCGGGAATCCCATCTGCTCGCAACGCTCCCTGAAGAGGCGTATGCTCTCCTGGGAGAGAGGCGGCGAGACCCACTGCCTCTGGTTCTTCGTAAAGAGGGCGAATGCGTTTGCCCCGATTGCGGCTGCGTTGAGCGGTGCGTTCTCCACGCCGCCCGCCGAGCTTATGTGTGCTCCGAAATATTTCATCAGCTTATGTTTGAATAATCCTTGATCTCTATCTTGACATCCTTCAGCTGCCTTGCAAGAATCGCGTTCTGCGGCGAGGTCAGCAGCGGATCGTCGCCAAGTATCTCCTCTCCGAGCTCACGCGCCGATTCCAGCAGCGGCGAATCCTTCGCAAGGTCGGAGATGTGCAGGTCGATGGCTAGGCCGCTCTGCCGCGTCCCCTCGAAATCACCGGGGCCGCGCATGCGCAGGTCAGCCTCCGCCAGCTCGAAGCCGTCGTTGGTCTGGCACATCATGTCGATGCGCTGGCGCGACTCGTTGCTGAGCTTGTAGCCGCTCATCAGTATGCAGTAGGACTTCTCGGCGCCGCGGCCCACCCTGCCCCTGAGCTGGTGGAGCTGCGAGAGGCCGAAGCGCTCCGCGCTCTCTATGACCATCACCGAGGCGTTGGGAACGTCGACTCCCACTTCGATGACGGAGGTCGCGACGAGTATGTCCGCCTTGCCCGTGGCGAAGAGTTCCATGTCATATGCCTTGTCTTCGGCCTTCTGCTTGCCGTGGACGACCGCCGTCACGTATTCCGGCGCCGGGAACTGCTCGGTGATGGCCAGATAGCCCTCCTCGAGGTTCTTGTAGTCCATCTTTTCCGACTCCTTGATGAGGGGATACACGATGAACACCTGACGTCCCGCCTTGATCTGGCGCCGCATGAACTCGTAGAGCATGCCTCGCTGCGTCTCGGTCCAATGGACCGTCTGGATGGGCTTGCGGCCCGGCGGAAGCTCGTCGATCACCGAGACGTCGAGGTCGCCGTAGAGCGTCATCGCAAGCGTTCGCGGAATCGGCGTGGCGGTCATGACCAGTATGTGCGGAGAAAGCTGCGACTTCGACCAGAGCTTGGAACGCTGCTCCACGCCGAAGCGGTGCTGCTCGTCGATGACGGCGAGGCCGAGGTTGTTGAACTGCACGGTGTCCTCTATCAGCGCATGAGTGCCGAATATCAGGTTGATGGAGCCGTCGAGCAGCCCCTGGTGTATCTCGCGGCGCTCCTTGGCGCGCGTGGTGCCGGTGAGCAGCGCAACCTTGACGCCCGTTCCCTCGATGTAGCGGAACACCCCCTTGTAGTGCTGCTGCGCGAGCACCTCGGTAGGTGCCATTATGCAGGCCTGGTAGCCGTTGTCGATCGCCATCATTGCCGAGAGTATGGCAACCATCGTCTTGCCGCTTCCCACGTCCCCCTGCAGCAGGCGGTTCATCTGCCGGCCGCTCACCACGTCGGCGCGTATCTCGCGCATCACGCGCTTCTGCGCCTCGGTCAGCGGGAATGGGATGTTGGCATACGTGCCGTTGAAGGCTGCCCCCAGGCGGTTGAAGGTGACGCCCGAGTCTGCACGCGTCCTGATGCTCTTCTGCTTGAGCAGGGAGAGCTCCAGATAGAAGAGCTCCTCGAACTTGAGGCGCTCCTGCGCCTTGCCGAGGATTTGGAGGTCCGCCGGGAAATGGATGTTACGCAGCGCGACCTGCAGGGGAATCAGCCTCTTGCGGTCGATGATGTATTGGGGCAGCGTCTCCTTTATCGAGGGGAGGACCTTTTCGAGAAGGGCCGCCTGGAGACGGGAGAACGCCTTGTTGCCGAGGCCTCCGGTGCGGAGCTTCTCGGTGCTTGAGTAGATGCCGATCAGGGTGCCGGCCATGTTCGCCGCCTCGCTGCCGGCCGGGTCCACCTCGGGATGGACGAAGTTGTAGGTGCCGTTGAAGAGCGAGGGCTTGCCGAAGACGACATACTCCTCCCCCACCTTGAGACGCTCCTGCATCCATTTTATCCCCTTGAAGAAGACCAGTTCGATGATGCCGGTCTCGTCCGCCAGATGGGCCACCAGGCGCGTTCCTGCGGGCATGTACTGCTTGCCGGCCAATGAGGATGACGGTCTCCCGGAGGGGGCGACGAGCTGCACCGCCCTGATGCGGCCCCTTATCTGGACATAGGCGGCAGTCGAATCTATCTCGCGGATGCTGTAGAAGCGGGAACGGTCGACATAGCGGAAGGGAAAGGTGTAGAGCAGGTCCCTGAAAGTCTCCAGCCCGAGCTCCCTCTTCAGGAGTTCGGCTCTCTTCGGGCCCACGCCCGGGAGATATTTCAGTTCGCTGTCCAGGATGTCCGCCATTTCGCTATTGGAGAAGTTTGCCTTTCTGTCTTTTTATGATGAACGAGAACACCACTATTGCGATTGCCGCTGTCGCCGAGGCGACATGGGGAACGATCTTCTGGTCGAGCGCGAAGCAGTGCGGGTCGACGAGCAGGAATGTCACGCAGACCGCCGTCATGAAGACTGCGGGGATGACGGTGATGAGGTATTTCATTCCCTTCGAGGTGCGGATCATCCAAAGCGACAACGCCCAGAGGGTGAAGCATGCCAGAGCCTGGTTGACAAGGCCGAAATAGCGCCAGATGTTGTTGAATCCGTTGGCGTCGGCGATGTTGTACCAGAGCAGCAGACCTGCAAGCGCGAAGAGCGGAAGGCTGGTGAGGATCCTGTTGCGGTAAGGCTTCTGGTCGATCTTCAGCATGTCTGCCGCCATCAGGCGCGCGCTGCGGAACGCGGTGTCACCGGTGGAGATCGGAGCCGCCACCACGCCGAGGATGGCAAGGATGCTGCCCACGATGCCGAGCCATGACTTCGCCACGGAGGTCACCACCTGCGGAGCCTGCGAGCCGGGAGCGCCGACTTCGGCCATGCCGCCGTCAAAGAAGAAATATGAACCGATTGCGGCCCACACGAGCGCGACCACGCCTTCGAGGATCATCGAACCGTAGAAAATCGGACGTCCCTGCTTCTCGTTCGTCATGCAGCGCGCCATGAGGGGGCTCTGCGTGGCATGGAAACCGCTGATGGCGCCACAGGCAACCGTGATGAAGAGGCACGGGAAAATGCTCTGGCCAATGACCCCCACCTCGGGTCCGCGATTGTGAAGGCCGTCCCAGAACTCGGGAATCGAAGGCCACTTCACGAAGAGGCAGACCGTCAGGGCGACCGCCATGAAGAGGATGGCGATGGCGAAGATGGGATATATGCGGCCGATGATCTTGTCGATCGGCAGCAGTGTCGCTATGATGTAGTATGCAAGTATGATCAGCACCCAGAGCATGCCGGAGTTCCCGGAGAGGCCGGATGAGAGGTCCGCCAGGATGAGCGCCGGACTGTAGACGAACACGGCGCCGACAAGGAGCATCATCAGGAGCAGGAAAATAGTGATGGCCGTGCGCGTGCGGCGGCCGAGGAAATGGCCGATGGTGTCGGGAAGCGAGGCCCCGTCGAAGCGAAGCGAGATCATGCCGCTGATGTAGTCGTGGACTGCTCCCGCGAAAATGGAGCCGAAGACGATCCACAGATAGCAGGCCGGCCCGAACTTGGCTCCCATTATGGCGCCGAAGATGGGTCCGGTGCCGGCGATGTTGAGAAACTGTATCATGCACATCTTCCACTTCGGCATCGGGATGTAGTCGACGCCGTCGTTGATGCGCACTGCCGGGGTGACAGCCTTCGGATCGGGTCCGAAAGCCTTCTCGACAAACTTTCCGTAGAACAGGTAGCCCAGGATGAGGGCACAGATGCTGATGATGAATGAATACATTTTGTAATCGGTTCTTGGGCTCCGGACAAACGCGTCCAGCCCTTTGCTACAACAAAAATAGTCATAATCTTTTTATCTGAACTCCATTTTTTATATCTTGCAGAAATTTTAAACTGACACTCAATGGCACAGAACAAAATAATAGTAGGCATCACTCAGGGCGACACCAACGGCATCGGATACGAGGTGGTGATAAAGGCTCTCTCGGACGCAAGGATGCTCGACATGTGCATCCCGGTCATCTACGGGTCATCCCGATTCTTCGGCATATACCGCAAGCTCATCCCGGAGACCGAGCAGATTGCCAACAACATCATAAACAGCGCCGCTGACGCGAGAAGCAAGCGCATCAACATCATCAACTGCATCCCCGACTCCACCCCGATAGAAATCGGCCAGCCGACGGCTGAAGGCGCAAAGGCCGCGGTCATCTCGCTCAAGGCCGCAATCGCCGACCTCAAGGCGGGCGCAATCGACGCGATAGTCACGGCTCCCTTCAACAAGCACACCGTGTCCCAGACCGACTTCGGTTTCCCGGGCCACACCGAATACCTCATCAACGAATTCGGCGTCGATGACGGACTGATGATGATGTGTTCCAGCACGCTGAAGATCGGCATCGTCACCAACCACCTTCCCCTCTCCAAGGTCAGCTCGGCAATCACCGTCGACACGCTCATGAGCAAGCTTCGCATCATGGACACCTCGCTCAAGCGCGATTTCTTCTGCCCCAGGCCAAAGATCGCCGTCCTCGGCCTCAACCCGCATTGCGGTGACGGAGGTTCGCTCGGAACAGAGGAGATCGACTGCATCGCCCCGGCCATCGAGAAGGCGAACGCCGAAGGAATACTTGCATTCGGCCCCTACTCCCCCGACGGTTTCTTCGGTTCTAACATGCAATACAAGTTCGACGGCGTGATGGCGATGTACCACGACCAGGGCCTGATCCCGTTCAAGGCACTCGCCTTCGACGACGGCGTGAACTTCACGGCAGGCCTGCCTGTCGTCCGCACCTCGCCCGACCATGGCACCGCATTCGAGATCGCAGGCAAGAACGTCGCGAGCGCAGGCCCGATGAAGAATGCCATCTACATGGCAATCGACATGGCCAACAATCGCCGCAAATATGACTCCATCTCCAAGAATCCCCTCGAGATAAAGCATTTCGAGGGTCCGAAATACGAGAAGACCATCCTGCCCGAATAAGAGACAGCCTTGACCAGACAGCCCATCACCATATTCACTGACGGCGCGTGCAGCGGCAATCCCGGACCTGGCGGCTTCGGCGTCATCATGCGCTGCGGCGAGCTGGAAAAGGAGATCAGCGAAGGCTACGCCTGCACCACCAACAACCGCATGGAACTCCTGGCCGTCATACGCGGCCTCGAGGCGATAAAGTGGGACAAGGCGGACGTGACCATCTGGAGCGATTCCTCCTATGTCGTCGATGCAGTCGAGAAGGGTTGGGTATTCTCATGGGAGAACAAAGGCTTCGCAAAGAAGGCCAATCCCGACCTTTGGCGCAGGTTCCTGACCGTATACCGTCGTCACACCGTGAGGTTCGTCTGGATCAGGGGGCACAACGGACACCCCGAGAACGAGCGCTGCGACAGCATGGCCGTGGCAGCCTCCAACGGCGAAAATCTCAAGACCGACTTCGGATATGTCGCGCAACATGGTTGACATTCCCGAATATTTTTGCTATATTTGAGAGTTGTTTGAATTTTCATCATTTACTCACATAAGTCCAAACCATGAAAAAGTATTTTGCAGAGTGCATCGGCACAATGGTGCTGACACTTCTCGGCTGCGGTACAGCAGTCTTCGTAGGATGCGGTGAACCTGCCGGCGTATTCGCTACGGCAGCTGCATTCGGCCTTTCGGTCATCGCGATGGCTTACACCATCGGAGGTATCTCCGGATGCCACATCAACCCTGCAATCACCCTCGGCGTGCTGCTCAGCAAGCGCATGACCTTCAAGGATGCTGTAGGATACTGGGTAGGCCAGTTCATCGGCGGCATCATCGGTGCAGCCATCCTCTACTGGATCGTCTCCGCTACCGGTGCTCCGGGAGCAATGGGCAATCCCGCAGGCCTCGGCACAAACGGCGTGGCAAATGCAGGCGGCATCGGCGGTGCAATCCTCGTCGAGATCGTGGCTACATTCCTCTTCGTCCTCGTGGTTCTCGGAACTACCGACGCAAAGAAGGGTGCAGGCAACCTCGCAGGCCTTGCAATCGGTCTCTCGCTGATCCTCATCCACCTGGTGTGCATCAACCTGACCGGAACTTCAGTCAACCCCGCACGTTCGTTCGGACCGGCTCTCTTCGCAGGAGGACAGGCTCTGAAGGATGTATGGGTATTCATCGTGGCTCCGCTCATCGGTGGCGCACTTGCAGCTGCAGTCTGGGCTCCTTTCGGATGCGACTGCTGCAAGGAGAAGTAAAATTCGCTCTACCGAGCAGAAAAAGAAGTCCCGCAGGGTACCCTGCGGGACTATTATTTTAGCTCCAGGCCGCAGGCCCCGCCGCATCTGCGGCGGCTCTCCCTTGAGGGAGATGTCGGCTTGTCCGACAGAGGGTGATGTCGAGAGCAGCGAAATCCTCGCAGAAAAAAGAAGTCCCGCAGGTTGCCCTGCGGGACTTTTTTTCTAGAACTTCACCGAAAGCATCGTGATGTCGTCGTTCTGCGGATGGCCCGCGGCGAACTTGTGCACCGACTCGAGCAGCCTCTTGTCGAACTCCTCGGAGCTGAGGTCGGTCGGCTGTGACGCAGCAAACTCGAGGAGCCTCTCCTCGCCATACTGCTCATGGGCCGCATTCTCCGCCTCGGTGACTCCGTCCGTGTAGACGACGAGCCTGCTTCCGGGCTTGATCTCCACCACCTGCTTCGAATACTTGAAATCACCCACCACACCGGCTGCGATGTTCGGCTCGGTCTTGAGCAGCTCGGCCTTTCCGTCCGGCGAGATGATGATTGCAGGGTTGTGGCCAGCGTTGCAGAGAGACATCTTCATGGTGCCAAGGTCGATCGAGGCGACGAACATCGTGATGAACATGTTCCTTGCATTGCCCTCGCTGAAGGCGTTGTTGATGCGCGACACCACTCCGTCGACGCCAAGGCCGAGGTTCGAGACGAAACGGAAGGAATAGCGGGCGATTGCCATGTAGAGGGCGGCCGGCACTCCCTTGCCCGAAACGTCGCCGACAGAGAGATAAAGCGTATTGTCGTGAAGGTTGTAGTCATACATGTCGCCGCCCACCTCCTTCGCGGGAACCAGCGCCGCGTGCAGGTCGACGCCGTCGCCGTTCATGAAATCAGTGCGCAGCATCTGCTTCTGGATCGCGCTCGCGATGCTCAGCTCGCTCTCATAGCGCTCCTTGGCGGCCGTGGTCGTACGGAGCTTCTCGATGTAGTTGTTCACCGACTTCATCATGTACTCCATCGAGTCGCGCAGCTGCCGCAGCTCGTCCTCGCTGTCCACCTGCGGCACCACCTCGTTGAAGTTGCCCTCGGCAAAGCCCACGGCAGACTCCGTCAGCGAGCTGATCGGGGCGATGGTCTTGCGGATGATGCGGCGCGCGATGAAGAAGAGCAGCGCAAGGTCGAGCAACGAAATCACCAGGAGATGAAGGAGAAGCTTGTTCCAACCCGCAAACACATCCTCGTACGAGCAGACGATGGCGACCGGCCAGCCGTTGTCCAGCGGACCGTATACGATGTAGTTCCTGTTGCCCTGGAAGTCGCGGAAGACTGCGCTGCCGCTCTTTCCGTTCTGTATGTCGGACGAGAAGCGGCGTACGTCGTGCTCGTTGAAATGGCCGAGGACGGAAGTCGCCGTCTCGTTCATCAGGTAGTTCTCGTTGGGGTGGCTGATGAAGCGTCCCGAATGCGAGAGGATGAAGGTGTATGAGTGGGCGAAGGGATGGAACACGGAGATGCTGTCCGTCAGGTCGGTCAGGGAAATGTCAGCCGTCAGCACGGCATAGACGGAACCCGACTCGTCCTTTACCGGGACCGAGAAGGTGGTCATCAGCCTGTCCCCTCCCCCCTCGTCGAAATAGGGTTCGCACCAGCAGTCGCCAGAGGTGGTCGCAGGAGTGTCGAACCATTCCATGCCGAAGTAGTCGTATTCGTCATTTCCCAGCTGGAAGGAACGTATCTCCCCCGAAGCGGTCCTGCAGGAATAGGGCGACCAGTAGCGCCCCTTCTCGGGGAATGCATCGGGAGCGAAGGCAACCGCGCTGCCGGAGATGTCGTTGTTGTGCGAGACGAGCGCCTTGGTCACGTTGTAGTGGTAATCAGGATCGTCGCGGTGTTCATCCACCACCCATATGGAGTTGTGCACGGCGCTTTCCACGCAGGAAAGCACCGAGTTGATCTCGCTGCAGATGGAACCGAGAGTGCTGGTCGCATTGCGAATGGCCTCCTTTCTGACGGCCGAGTGGGAGGTGATTGCAATTCCCACAAGCCCGATGAGCAACAGGCCGGCGATTGCAGATATGACATAGAGGCTCAGCCTCGAGGAAAGGGACTTGCTCGGTTTCATGGCTACAGGTTACTTGTTCCAGGTGTCGGCATTCTTGACGGGTGCGGCAGGAGTCGGAGGCAGCGGTGCATAGTCCTTCATCTCGGACTTGAGCACCTCGATCGCCTTGTTGAGCTGGGCATCGACGCCCTTGAAGTCTTCGAAAGGATTGATGTCGACCTCGATGTCGGGATCGACTCCGTGGCCCTCGATGATCCATTCGCCGTCCAGTCCGTAGGAGGTGAAGAACGGCGTGCGCATGTCCTGGCCGTCGACGAATGCCTTGCTGCCGGAGATGCCCACGATGCCGCCCCAGGAGCGCTTGCCGATGAGCTTGCCGACTCCGGCCTTGCGGAAACCATACGGGAAGAGGTCACCGTCGGATGACGAGTACTTGTCGATGAGGCATACGACGGGGCCGTAGAATGCCTCGTTCGGGACGGGCTTGTTGGAGCCGTTGCGATACATGCTCATGCGGTAGACCTCCCTCTGGAGACGTTCGAGGATCATCGGGGAGACATTTCCGCCGCCGTTCATGCGGTCGTCGATGATGAGGGCCTTCTTGTCGAGCTGCGTGTAGAAGAGCTTGGTGAACATCGTCAGGCCCTCTGCGCTCATGTCGGGGATGTGGATGTAGCCGATCTCGCCGTTGGAAGCCTTGTCGACCTTCTCGATGTTGCCCTGCACCCACTCGTAGTATGCCAGCTGCGACTCGTCGCCGACAGGCTTGACATAGACGGTGCGGGAGTTGCTGCCGTCGGCCTTCGGGGATATCTCGAGCGAGACGGTCTGGTCGACCTTTCCGACAAGCGCCTCGTAGATGTCGGTCAGTTCGGATGAAGGGATTCCGTTGACCTTGACGATGAATTCGCCCACCTTGGCATCCACGCCGGGCTCTGTCAGAGGCGAGCGCAGGCTCTTGTCCCAGTTGGCGCCCTTGAATATCTTCTCGATGCGGAACGCACCGGTCTTCTCGTTCCTGCTGAACTTGCCGCCGAGCAGTCCGGTAGCGACGCGCGGGATCTCGGGGCATTCGCCGGAGGTGATGTAGGCGTGGCCGATGCTCAGCTCGCCGATCATCTCGCCGATGAGGTATGTGAGGTCATGACGATGCTTGACGTAGGGAAGCATCACGGCATACTTGTCGTGGATCGCAGGCCAGTCGACGCCGTGCATGTTGGTGACATAGAAGTAGTCGCGGAAGATGCGCCAGCTCTCGTCGAATATCTGGTTCCACTCCGCCTTGTGGTCCACGACCATCTGCAGGCCTTCGGTGGGAACAGGCTTCTCGTTCTTGAAGCCCATGCCGAACGGCGCCACGTAGAACTTGCCGCCGGAGCGGTAGAGAGCCTTCTTGAGGTCCGGGGTGAGCGTAACGGGGAACTCCCCTGCCTCGCCGGTCTTGAGGTTCTTCATGTCGATGGACTTGAGCCCACCAGCGTTGGGACCGCCGGGCATCGGACCGCCGGGCATGCCCATGCCGCCGGACTGCGTGTAGTAGAGCTTGTCGTTTGCGGCGAGCACCAGCCTGTAGCGGCCTGCAGGCAGAGGAAGCGCGCTGATGCGCTGGCCGATGCCGTCGATGTCCACCTTGGTGACGGACTTCTGCGGCTTTGCGGAAGGCTTCTCTGGCTTTTCGGGCCTGTCCGGCATCCCAGGCTTCTCGGGCCTCTCAGGCCTGTCGACCTTGGCATCCTTTGCCGGAGCATCGGCGGCTGCTGAATATTCGTTCGACTTGACAGCCGTGGGATCGGGAGTGCCCTTCGCCAGAGGGAGCACGAACACGTAGTCGCTCACGCTGTAGGAGGCGTTCCACTCGACTGCCGAATACTGCGGGCGGAATTCACGTGAAGAGGTGAAGAAGAGATACTTGCCGTCCTGCGAGAAGATCGGTGACGATGCGTCGTACCAACGGTCGGTAACCTGGTAGGACTTGCCGGTGGCCACCTCGTAGAGGAATATCGCGGAGATGTCGTTGGAGAGCGACTGCGAGTAGGCAGCCCATGCGCCGTCGTACGAGAGGGTGAATCCCCTGAAGCCGCTGGTCTCGCTCACCAGAATGCGGTCGAGCGCGCCGCTGTTGACGTCGAGCTGGTAGATGTCGCGCTGCTCGGTCGAGAAATAGAGCTTGCCGGAATCCGGGGACCACTTGAGTCCGGTCGGGTAGCCGGTCTTGAAGAAGGTCATCTGCCTTGCGTTCTCCATGTCGTCCGACGGGGCGACGTAGACCTGGTATTCACCGTCCTTGTCGGAGAAGTACGCGATGCGCTTTCCGTCGGGTGACCATACGCCCTCGCGCTCGTGGGCGCCGCAGGAACGGGTGATGTTGTAGACGGGGCCCTGCTTCGCGGGAGCGGAATAGAGGTCGCCGCGGGCGATGATCAGCAATCTTTCGCCGTCAGGCGAGAGGCTGTATGCGAAGGTCTTGTCGGAGACGCTCTTGAGCTCGGGACGGCCGTAGATGCCATCGTCGGCCAGATATATGGTCACCTTCGTGCAGGTGCGGTCCTTCACGGAGAACTTGTAGATGTAGCCGCCGTTCTCGAAGACGATCCAATCCTTGCTGTATGAAGGGAACTTGCAGTCATATTCGGTGAAGTCGGTCACCTTCTCGGTCTTCTTTGTCGAAGTGTCGTAGACGAAGAGGTTCATCGTGCGGTCACGGTCGGAGAGATAGAATATCTCGTTGCCGACCCACATCGGGAAGATGTCCTGCGACTCGGGGCTGCACCCCTCGATGCGCTCGCACTTGGTCGTGCCCACCTTGTGGATCCAGATGTCGTCAGCCTGACCGCCGCGATAGTACTTCCATGTGCGGAACTCGCGGAACATGCGGTTCATCGCAAGGTATTTGCCGTCGGGGGAATAGCTGCAGAAGCCACCCTCGGTGGTCGGGATCTGCTCGGCCACGCCGCCCTCGGCAGGCACCTTGCAGAGCTGTCCCCTGAGGCCGGAGAAGTTATGCCACTTGCTGCGGTAGACGATCTGCTTGCCGTCGGGAGTCCAGCACATCACGATGTTGTTGGGGCCCATCCTCTCGCCGACCATGTCGCGGCTCACGAGGGCCGAATATGTGACGCGCTTCGGCTCGCCGCCTTCGATCGGCATCGTGTACACTTCGGTGTTGCCGTCGTACTGTCCCGTGAAGGCTATTGTCTTTCCGTCGGGCGAGATGCGCGGAAACATCTCGTAGCCCACGTGCGATGTGAGCTTGACGGCTGTTCCGCCGTCGATGCCGACCCTGTAGAGGTCGCCGGCATAGCTGAATACGATGTTGTCACCGCCAACCGCGGGAAAACGGAGGAGGCGCGCCTCTTCGCTTGCCGCCGATGCGACGACGGGAAGAAGCAGAGCGAGAATGATGGCCAGTCTTTTCATATGTCAAAGTATGTTCAGTGATTGTTCCTTTATCTTTTCGAGCTCGTCCTTCATGCCGGTCACGAGCTTCTGTATCTCGGTGTGGTTCGCCTTGCTGCCGGTGGTGTTGATCTCGCGGCCCATCTCCTGTGCGATGAAGCCGAGCTTCTTGCCGGGGTAAGGCTCGTTCTCGAGCGTCTCGAGATAGTATGCGCAATGCTGGCGCAGGCGCACGCGCTCCTCGTTGATGTCGAGCTTCTCGATGTAGAATATCATCTCCTGCTCGAGGCGTGCGGGGTCGGGCGAGGCTCCGAGTTCCTCGAACTTCGCGAGGATGCGGCTGCGGACCGCCTCTGTGCGCTCCTTCTCGTAGGTCTCCACCTCGTGCGAGAGCTGGAGTATCTTCTCGACCTTGGAGGTGACGTCAGCCTTGAGTATCGCGCCCTCCCTCTGCCTGAACGCGCGGATGCTCTCCAGCGCGGCGTCGAAGGCGGCGTCCACCGTCGGCCAGTTCTCCGGGGTGATTATCTCCTGCTTGCGGGAATCGACCACTTCGGGCATCCTGAGGATGTTGGCAAGGAGGATGTTGGGATCATGCCGTAGGAGGTCGTCCATCCCCAGCTTCGAACCCAGTTCGCATATCTGCCTGTAATAGTCGACGGCCAGGTCGGCGTTGATCGCCTTTGCGCCCGTGGCCGCGTTGGGCTCCCAGGTCAGATAGACGTCGATGGTGCCGCGCACCAGGGCGTCCGCGATCTTCTTGCGTACCTGGAGTTCCATTTCCTTCGGCAGGAGCGAGGACTTGAGGCTTATCTCGGCGCTCTTGCCATTGAGTGAACGTATCTCTACCGTGAGTTTTCCGGTCTCGAGCAGGGCCTCTCCCTTGCCGTATCCGGTCATTGAATTGAGCATGTCTGTCTAGTCGTTTTTGGCGGCCGCAGCCGTGAGGATGAGGGAATTGTCACCTGTCACGTCATAGCTTGCCTCCCAGAAGAACGCACCTGCGGTGAGCGAGTCGCGCATCATGTGCATCTTCTTGATGATGGTAGGTCGGCCGTTGTAGAAGTTATATTCGGAATTGTAGAAAAAGCTGTCCTTGTCGGGGCTTCCGCCGTTGGCCAGGATCGTCCGGTAGCTGTAGGCCTTGTTGGACGGCGAGGTGCTGTAGAGCGGGAGTCCGAGAGAATATTTCTTGGGGTCCATGTGGCGGGTGCCCACCCAGTAGTCATATGACTTGTAGGCCACGGACATCGCGTCGTAGCTGTTGATGTAGTCGCCCGAGACGTCGTTGTAGCACATCGCGTTGATCCAGTCGCAGCAGCGGAATATCTCGTCGTCGATGCCGTCGCGGTAGTTGCCCGCCCAGCGGCCCGACGTGACCGCCATCGTCAGCAGCTTGTTGACTCCCGGAGCGTGGAGCGCGTTGCTCAGCTGGCGCATCAGCAGCACGTTGTTGTGCTTCGAGTCGTCGGACGACGAGGGGAACTCCCAGTCGTTGTCTATGCCGTCCAGGTCATACTGCTTGACGTACTGCACCATCTGCTCGACGAACTTCGTGCGCTTCGCGCCGCTGCGGACCATCGCCTTGTATTTGCTGCTGGTGCCGGAGAAGGAGAGCAGCACGGGGATGTTCTTCGCATGGCAACGGCGGACAAGCGTCTGCAGCTTCGAGACCTGCTCGATGTAGGTCGACTGGCAGTCGTCCTTGAGATATGCGAAGGCATAGTATGCCACATCCACGTGAGAGAGGAGCTCGTCTGCGAAATCCGCCTCGGAAACGCCCCTGTAGTATGGGAAGTATGCGCCGAGGAGGAAGGTCGCGTTGGCCGGTGCCTCGTATTCGAGCTGGGGCTCGAGGCCGAGCTGCGTCACGGTGAACTTGTCATACACCTCGCCGTCGTGGCAGATGCATACGGTCGCCACACGCTCGACATATCCCTCGTTCCTTGCGATCTTGAGCTTGATGTCGGTTGTCGAACTGCTCTCAAGCGTCAGCCAGGAACCCTCCTGCTGTATGATCACCTCGAAGACCACGTTCGACGAGACGGGCACCTTCAGGTTTCCGCCAGTGGACTGATATTCATAGGACTCGCTGTTCACCTTGATTTCGGGCACTATCGGGTCCTGGCATGAGAAGGACAGCACGGCGACGGCGATGAACGCGGCCAGGACTCCGCACCGTACGGGAAAGCCCCTTCGCGAGATGTTTTTCATAAGCATAAGTCAATGTTTTCCACCGCCTCCGTTGCGGAATGGCGGTGCATCCTTTACATCTTACAAAATTACAAAAAACACGGCACAGAGGCAAAAAAAAAGAGAACGGCACTTTCGTGCCGTCCCCCTTCGCCCGGCGAAGAGCCGGATCAATAGATGTAGTTCGAGAAAAGCACCGGGTTGGTGGTGAACGAAGGCTTCAGGACCCTTGCATCAGGGCAGGCGTTCAAGACGACCTCCTTGAGCAGTTCGATCGTATGGCTTTCGCTCTGGTAGTGCCCCAATGCCGCAAGAAGCAGTCCATCATTTTCGAAGTAGTCGTGATAATGGAGCTCGCCGGTGATGAAGCAGTCGGCGCCGGAGCGCACTGCGTCACGGAGCAGGAACGCCCCCGCACCGCCGCAGAGCGCGACCTTGGAGATGGTCTTGCCGCATAGTTTGGTGTGAGGCAGGCATTCCACTTCGAACCGCTCGGCGAGGAGGTCGATGAAGTCGAAGTCCTCCATGGGCTCCTTCATCATGCCGACCAGCCCGCTGCCGGCATCCATTCCGACCTTCGGCGAGAGCCACTCGAGATTCTCGAGCCCGATGACCGAGGCCATCCTGTGGTTGACGCCTCCCGGAGCGTTGTCCAGGCTGGTATGGGCGCTGTAGATGGTGATTCCCGCCGCCAGCGCGCGAGTGACGCAGCGCTGCTGATAGGTGATGTCGCTCACCTGGCGCAGCGGATGGAACAGGAGCGGATGATGCGATACCATCATCTCGCAGCCCCTTTCGACTGCCTCCTCGACCACCTTCTCGGTGATGTCGAGACAGACCATTATGGATTTCACCTCGGCGTCGGCGAAGCCGACCTGGAGTCCGGAATTGTCAAAGTCGTCCTGATAACGCAGGGGCGCGACCTGCTCGAGCGCCCGAATGATGTCTGATGCTTTCATGTGGACAAAGTTAGTCAATTCCACTGACTCCGACAACCTCTGAAGGCTATCTGTGCCTCAGCGCGAGTTCCTTTTCGAGGTCATCCACCGTGACGCCCATCTGCTCCATGAGCACGAGGAAGTGATAGACGAGGTCGGACGCCTCATAGACGAACCTGTCGCGGTTGCCGTCCACTGCCTCGATGATCGCCTCGGTCGCCTCCTCGCCCACCTTCTTGGAGATGGACTTGACCCCCTTGATGAAGAGCCTGGTGGTGTAGGAACCGTCCGGCATCTGCTCGTGGCGGCGGTGCACCACATCCTGGAGGGTGCGGATGAAGCCCTCGTCCTCCGGAGTGTCGAAACATGCAGTGGTGCCGCGATGGCAGACCGGCCCTGCGGGAACGGCCTTTATCAGGAGGGTGTCGGCATCGCAGTCGGGATACATTTCGACTATCCTGAGGAAGTTGCCGCTCGTCTCGCCCTTCGTCCAGAGGCACTGGCGGGTGCGTGAGAAGAATGTCACGCGCCCCTCGGAGAGGCTCCTTTCAAATGCCTCGGCATTCATGTAACCGAGCATCAGGACCTTCAGCGTGACGGCATCCTGTACTATGACGGGAAGCAGCCCGTCGCCTGTCTTGGAGAGATTGAAATCTGAGAATGTCATATCCTTATTTGTATGTTTCGTTCGACAAGCGCCCTCTTGAGCGTCGGAACAGGTATGGTACCGTAATGGAATATGCTGGCGGCCAGCGCGGCATCGGCCTTGCCGGCGGTCAGCACCTCCGCAATATGGTCGATGGAGCCGGCGCCTCCCGAGGCGATCAGCGGAATGGAGAGGATCTCGCTCAACGCCGCGTAGGTTTCGCATGCATAGCCGTTGGTCGTGCCGTCGTGGTCCATCGAGGTGAAGAGAATCTCGCCGGCACCGCGCTCCTGCGCCTCCCTTGCCCAGCTGAAGAGCTCGCGGTCGCTGAGCTGCCTGCCGCCGTGCGTCGTCGCCACCCAGCGGCCGTCGATCATCTTGGCGTCTATCGCCACCACCACGAACTGGTTGCCGTAGTGGGAGGCCAGCTCGTCGATGAGCTCGGGACGCGCTATCGCAGCGCTGTTGATCGACACCTTGTCGGCGCCCGCGTCAAGCAGCCTTGCCGCATCGTCCCGCGAGGCGATTCCGCCGCCGACCGTGAAGGGGATGTTGATGCCCGAGGCAATCTTCTCCACCAGGTCAACGAAGGTGCGGCGTCCCTCCTGCGTGGCACTCACGTCGAGATAGACCAGTTCGTCCGCGCCGTCGCGCGAATAGGCGGCTCCCATGCCGACGGCATCGCCGACTTCACGCAGCCCCTCGAAGTTTATGCCCTTCACGACCTTGCCGTCCTTGACGTCAAGGCAGGGTATTATTCGTTTTGCAACCATTCCTTCAACTGTTCAAGTGTGATGTGTCCTTCATATATCGCCTTCCCGATTATCACCTTCCTCAACCCGAGGGAGTCCAGGCAGCGGATGTCCTCCATGGAGCTTATTCCCCCGCTGACGGTGAAGTCGATGGCGGGATATCTGGCCTGCAGGCCGGTGTAGAGTCCGACGGAGGGTCCGCCGAGCATGCCGTCGCGGTTGATGTCGGTGCAGATGACGTTGGTGAGGCCATCTGGCGCGAAGCGGTCGACCAGTCCTTCGATGGTCAGTTCCACCGACTCCGTCCATCCCTTCACGGCAACCTTCCCGTCGCGCACGTCCGCACCGAGGATCATCCTGGATCCGTAGGCGTCGAGCCAGGAGAGGAAGTCGTCCGGCCTGAGGGCCGCCACGCTGCCCACGATGGCATGCGTGGCTCCGGCCGAGAACACGGAGGCGAGATCCGCCGACGAGGCTATCCCCCCGCCCCACTCCACCTGGCAGCCGGTCCTGGAGGCGACCGCCTCCAATGTCGCGAGGTTGCACGGCCTCGATGCGCGGGCCCCGTCAAGGTCCACCATATGGATGCGCCTCACGCCGCAGTCGGCATAGCGCATCGCCATGTCGAGGGGCGACGCGTCATAGACCTTCTCCCTGGAGTAGTCTCCCTTGACAAGCCTGACGCAGCGTCCGCCGATTATGTCTATTGCAGGTATTGTCTCGATCATATCGCCAGGAAGTTCTTCAGTATCCTCTCCCCTACGTCGCCGCTCTTTTCGGGATGGAACTGGGTGCCGTAGAAGTTCTCGTAGCGGAGAGCCGCGCTGAACATCACGCCTGCATGGCTGCAGGTCGCCACAGTGTCGGTGCACAGCGTCGGATAGTATGAATGGATGAAGTAGCAGAACTCGCCGCCGGAGATGCCCTTGAAGAGCTTTCCGTCAAGGTTGTGCAGGTCGTTCCAGCCCATGTGCGGCACCTTGCAGCCCGCAGAGGCGTCGAACTTGCGCACATGCGCGTCGAAGATGCCCATGCAGCGGGCGTCTCCCTCCTCCGAATCCCTGCACATGACCTGCATGCCCACGCAAATGCCGAGCACCGGCCTGCGAAGCCCCTTGATGATGGGCTCGAGTCCTTTCGAACGCAGGCTTTCCATCGCTTCCGCCGCGTTGCCCACGCCGGGCAGGATCACCCTGTCGGCGGAGGCGATGACCGCCGGGTCGGACGAAAGCACATGTTCCATGCCCAGCCTTGAGAGGGCGTTGCCGACAGACTTGATGTTGCCGGCGTCATAGTCAACTATTGCCGTCATAATAATCCCTTGCTTGAAGGAAGTTCATATGAGAATGGATTGCATGCCACCGCCTGGCGCAGCGCCCTGGCGAATGCCTTGAAGATGCTCTCGGCCAGATGGTGGTTGTTTTCGCCGCGCGCCTCCACGTGGAGGTTGCACTTCATCGCGCATGCGAGCGACTGGAAGAAATGGCGGAACATCTCGCTCGGCACGTCGCCGACATACTCCCTGGTGAACTCCGCCTTCCAACTGAAGTCGATGCGTCCGCCGAGGTCGAGGAGCACCATCGCGTCGCAGTCGTCCATCGGCAGGGCGAAGCCGTAGCGGCCGATGCCGCGCTTCTCGCCGAGAGCCTTCAGCAGGGCCTCGCCAAGGGTGATGGCCACGTCCTCCATGGTGTGGTGCTCGTCCACGTCAAGGTCGCCCTCCGCCTCGATGCCGAGCGAGATGCCGCCGTGGTGGGCGATCTGGTCGAGCATGTGGTCAAGGAAGCGCAGCCCCGTGGAAATCGTCTGCGGTGCTCCGCCGTCCAGCGGGCAACCGTCCAGGTCGACCGCCACGCGGATGCCGGTCTCCGAGGTCACGCGTTCCGCCACCGTGCGGCGGCTTCCGCGACGGATGAGCTCGGCGATCTGCCGCCAGTCGCGCGTCGCAAGGATGCAGCATTCCGCCAGACTGCCGTCAACCGACGAAAGGTCTCCGTAGAGTATGCCCTTGCAGCCGAGGTTGCGTGCGAGCATGAGGTCGGTGGCGCGGTCGCCTATGACGATGCACTGCGACATGTCGTACTCTCCTGAAAGATATTTGCCGAACATTCCCGTCCCCGGCTTGCGGCACGCCGACCCCTGTTCGGGTGTCGAGGGGTCTATCAGCTGGTCGTCGAAGACCACCCCCTCGCCCTCCAGAGTCTTGAGCATCTTGCCGTGGACTTTGTCGAAGCGCTCCTGCGGATAGCTTTCCGTGCCGAGGCCGTCCTGGTTGCTGGCCAGCACCATCTCGTAGTCGAGGGAGGCAATCCGCGCCAGGGAGCTTATTGCCCAGGGCATGAACTCAAGCTGTTCGAGCGTGTCGACCTGCTCTGTCACCGGGGGCTCGAAGATGATCGTCCCGTCACGGTCTATGAATATCGCCTTTTTCATCATCTGAACTTTTGAATCGTTTCAAGCATAATGTCGTTCTCGGCACGCGTGCCGACGGTTATGCGCAGGCAGCCCTCGCATCCCTTGACGCGGGAACGGTCGCGCACTATGACCTGACGCCCGATCAGGGCGTCGTAGAGTCCCTTCGGGTCGGTCACCTTGACCAGCAGGAAGTTGGCATCCGATGGCCATACCTTCTCCACGCATCTGCACATCGGAAGCAGCGCACCGACGCGGTTGCGTTCGGCCACTATCTCCTCTACCTCCGATGCAATGTCGCGCCCGAGCATCGAGAAGGCCTGCTGCATTGCCGCCGTGTCGATGTTGTAGGGGTATTTCACATTTGCGAAGAGCCGTGCCACCTTGCCCTGCATGAAGGCTAGGCCGAGCCTCAACCCGGCCATTCCATAAGCCTTGGAGAGGGTCTGGAGCACGATCAGGTTGTCGAACCGGTCAAGCAGCTCCGTCGCGCTCCCCTTGTCGGAGAAGTCGACGTACGCCTCGTCGACCACCAGGACGCATGGCGCTGCGGCGGCAAGCGAGGCAATCTCCGAGATCGGAAAGGCATTGCCGGTGGGATTGTTCGGGGAACAGACCATGATCAGCTTCGTGTTCCGGTCGCAGGCCGCGAGAAGCCTGACCGTAGGCAGCGAATAGTCATCCTCGAGCTGCACCTTGCGCACCTCCACGTCATTGATCGCTGCGGCCACGCCGTACATTCCGTAGCTCGGGGCGATGATGACCGCGTTGTCGCGTCCGGGGACGCAGAATATGCGGTAGCAGAGGTCTATCGCCTCGTCGCTGCCGTTGCCGATGAACATCTGCTCGACGGGGATGCCGCGGATCTTGGATATCATCGCCTTGAGCCTCGCCTGGTGAGGGTCGGGATAGCGGTTGAAACCGTTCTCGAAGGGATTCTCGTTGGCGTCCAGGAAGATGCCCACGCCGCCCTTGTAGTCGTCCCGTGCCGTGGAATAGGGCTCGAGGTCGAGGATGTTCGGACGCACGAGCGTCATCACGTCTTCTTTCATAATGCTTTCCTCCTTGTCCTTACAGCCTCGGCGTGAGCCTGGAGCCCCTCCGCCTCGGCCATTTCGATTATGGTGTCACCAAGGTTGCGGAGCCCCTGCTCCGTGATCTCCTGGTATGTGATCTTCTTGATGAAGCTGCCGATGTTGACGCCGCTGCATGAGCGCGCCCAACCCGATGTGGGCAGCGTGTGGTTCGTGCCGGAGGCATAGTCGCCTGCGCTTTCGGGCGACCAGTTGCCCATGAAGACTGATCCGGCGTCGGTGATGCGGCCGGCCACGGCCCATGCGTCCGCAGTGGATATGATGAGGTGCTCGGGAGCATAGGCATTGACGAAGTCGATGCGGTCGTGCCCGTCCGGAATCACCACCAGGCGGCTGTTGGAGAGCGCCTTCGACGCGATGGCGCTGCGCGGCAGCAGAGCCAGCTGGCGGCCCACCTCCTCACGCACCTCTAGGGCGAAGCTCTCGCTTTCGCAGACGAGCATCGCCTGCGAGTCGGGACCGTGCTCAGCCTGCGAGAGAAGGTCCGACGCGACGAAGGCGGCGCGTGCCGTGGAGTCGGCCAAGACCAGCACCTCCGAAGGACCCGCCGGCATGTCGATGGCGACATGGCGCGATACGATCTCCTTCGCCTTCATCACGTAGCGGTTGCCGGGACCGAATATCTTGTCCACCTTCGGGATGCTTTCGGTGCCGTATGCCATCGCGGCTATCGCCTGCGCGCCCCCGAGCTTGAAGATGCGGGTGACGCCGCACTGCGACGCGGCATAGAGCACCGTCGCGTTGACCTTGCCGTCCCTTGCCGCGGGGGTGCAGAGCACTATCTCGCCGCACTGCGCCACCTTGGCGGGAATGGCCAGCATCAGCACCGTCGAGAAGAGCGGGGCGCTGCCGCCAGGTATGTAGAGGCCCACCTTGCGGATGGGAGTCGGGCGCTGGATGCAGCGCACACCCGGCACGGTCTCAACGCAGACGGGGCACGGCATCTGCGCCTCGTGGAAGGCGCGGATGTTTGCCGCCGCGCGCTCAAGCGCCTCCTTGAGGCTCTGCGGCACCTGTGCGGCCGCCTCCGCGACCTCTTCGGGCGTCACCTCGAAACGCTCGGGCACGAAGCCTTCGATCTCCTGTGAAAGCGTCCGCAGGGCATCGTCGGAGCCCTCCCTGACGCTCTTGATTATCGCCTCTACGCGGCTTTCGATGATGCTGTCATCGAAGTCTGCGCGGGTTGTCAGCCGAGGCCAGCTGCTGCGCGGGGGATTGACGAACATTTCCATCAGAGCACTATCTTGTCAAGTGAAAGGACCAGTATGTCTTCGGCACCGATGCTCTTGAGCTCCTCTATCACGTTCCAGAGGACGTTCTCGTCGACGACGGTCTGCACCGAGCACCACTCCTTCTGGGCGAGCGGGATCACGGTCGGGCTGCGCATCGCGGGAAGCTTGCTCACAGCCGCATCGAGGTTGGCAGTCGGAAGGTTCATCAGCAGGTATTTCTTGCCGATGCCCATCATCACGGAGCGGAAGCGCGACATCAGCTGGTTGGCGAGCTTCATCTTGTCCGGTGCGAGGTTCGGGGTGGCGATGAGGATTGCCTGGGAGGTGAGTGCGGTCTCAACCTCCTTCAGTCCGTTTGCCACAAGCGTTCCGCCCGAGGATACGATGTCGAAGATTGCGTCTGCCAGGCCAGCGGCCGGAGATATCTCGACCGACCCCATGATGGTGTGGATGTCCGCCTTGACGCCCCTGCTTGCGAAGAAGTCACCGAGGATCTTCGGATAGGAGGTGGCAATGCGCTTGCCGTTGAAGTATTCGATGCCCTGGTAGTCGTCGTTCTTGGGAATGGCGAGCGAAAGGCGGCAGGCCCCGAAGCCGAGCTCCATCAGCCTCTCCACCTCGTATCCCTTCTCGACTATCTCGTTGAGTCCTACGATGCCGAGGTCGGCGGCGCCCATCGACACCGTCTGCGGGATGTCGTCGTCGCGGAGGAAGAGCACTTCGGCCGGGAAGTCCGGTGCCTTCATGAGGAATTTGCGTTTTTCTTCGCGGATTGTGACACCCGCATTCTTGAGCAGCTCCATGCTCTGTTCATTGAGCCTGCCCTTGGTCTGTACTGCGATCCTTATCATTCTTCTCTGTGTATTTCAAAAGAAAAGGGGCTTGTCCAAAAAGGATAAGCCCCTGTATATCATCAATATGCACAAACGCCTATCCAACTCTGGTGAAGAGGTGGTGATGATGGACGTATGCGCTGGTGAGGTTCATTGTTTCAATTTGTCGCCACAAATGTAGACAAAATAGGTGATTTTCCAAAAAAAAGTGCCCCAAATGTCGCCATGGCGCGTTTTCAACACATTCAAATCTTAAAGCTGTCCTTCAGGCTCGTGGTCTTGTTCATCACGAGCTTGCCTTCGGTCGAGTCGGGATCCTTCTTGAAATAGCCGACCCTCTCGAACTGTACGGCGATGCCGCCGTTGTCTTCGAGAAGCGCGGGCTCGGCATAGCCGGTCCTGACCACGAGGCTCTCCGGGTTGAGATATTCCTTGTAGTCGCGGTCCTCGGGGATGCCTCCCATGTCGGCCTCGGTGAAGAGACGGTCATAGAGACGGCACTCCACCTGCTTCATGTGCGCGGTGCTCACCCAGTGGATGGTGCCCTTGACGGAGCGCCACTGGCCCGACTTGGGATGTGTCTCGGGATCGTAGGTGCACTTGAGCTCGACGACCTTGCCGTCCGCATCCTTGACCACCTCGTTGCACTTTACGATATAGGTGTATTTCAGGCGTACCTCTCCCTCCGGCTTGAGGCGGAAGAACTTCTTGGGAGCATCCTCCATGAAGTCCGCCCTGTCGATGAGGAGCTCGCCCGTGAAGGGAACCTTGCGGAAAGGTCCTTCAGGCGAAGCGGGGTTCAGCGGCGCGTCGAACCATTCGGTGCGGCCCGGCTCCCAGTTGGTGATGGTCAGCTTGATCGGGTCGTCTGAGACCACCATGTAGCGGTTCGAACGCTCGTTGAGGTCCTGGCGGACGCACCACTCGAGCAGGCCGATGTCCATGAGCTGGTCGCGCTTGGAGACGCCGATCTTCTCGCAGAACATCTTGAGGGCCTCGGGTGTGTAGCCGCGACGGCGCACGCCGCAGAGCGTCGGCATTCGGGGATCGTCCCATCCTGCGACGAGTCCCTTCTGGACAAGCTCGAGGAGCTTGCGCTTGGACATCAACGTATATGTGAGGTTCAGGCGCGCGAATTCATATTGGTGCGAAGGATAGATGCCCAGGGTCTGGATGAACCAGTCGTAGAGAGGACGGTGGACGTCGAACTCCAGGGTGCAGATCGAATGGGTGATGTTCTCGATCGAGTCGCACTGGCCGTGGGTGTAGTCGTACATCGGGTAGATGCACCACTTGTCGCCCGTACGGTGATGATGCGCGTGCTTGATGCGGTAGAGGATCGGGTCGCGGAACATCATGTTGGGATGTGCCATGTCGATCTTGGCGCGGAGCACCTTCTCGCCGTCGGCATACTTGCCGGCCTTCATCTCGCGGAAGAGGCGGAGGTTCTCCTCGACGCTGCGGTTGCGCCAGGGGCTGTCTACGCCCGGAGTCTCGACGGTGCCACGGTTGGCGCGCATCTCCTCCTGGGTCTGGTCGTCCACATATGCCTCTCCCCTCTCGATCATCATCTCGGCCCACTCGTAGAGCTGGTCGAAATAGTCGGATGCATAGCACTCCTTCTCCCACTGGAAGCCAAGCCACTTGATGTCTTCCTTGATGGCATCCACATATTCGGTGTCCTCCTTGGTAGGGTTGGTGTCGTCGTAGCGGAGGTTGGTCTTTCCCCCGTACTTCTGGGCGAGTCCGAAGTTGATGCAAAGGCTCTTGGCATGGCCAAGGTGAAGATATCCGTTCGGTTCCGGCGGGAAGCGGGTGAGTATCGATTCGTACTTGCCTTCCGCCAAATCATTTTCTATGATCTCCTCGAGAAAGTTGAGCTTCTTTTCTGAAGTCTCTGCGGGCTTGATTTCTTCCATTTCAGTAATGTGTTTGCAAACTGCAAATTTACGAAAAATAACGTTCAATACCTACAACATGAGCCATTTTTGGACATGCCCCCGATCCTTGCCGCCCGCGGGCGCAAGAAAAAAAAGTGGCCACCGGACCCGAAGATCCGATGGCCACCCGGTCGTCAAACCATTTTGATGCCTAGAGATAGATCTCAGTCACATCATAGTATTGCTTCCACCAGCCGTCGTCACCGTCGGTGAAAGTGAGTATGCCCTTCGAATCGGTCTCCATCCAGACGTACCAGTAGATGGATGTTCCGCCCTCGGAGGTGATGCCCATCGTGTAGGTGCCGTCGTTGAGGTTGTCGACATAGAGGTACTTCGGCGAAGGATCGATCCAGATGGTCACCTTCTCGCCCTCGTATTCGATTGCCGTAGGTATCTTGATGTACTCGCCGTTGTCGTAAGGACAGGTCGTCGTCGGATTGAGCAGTGCCAGGGTACCGTCCGAACTCAGGGTGAAGTCGAGGTCGAAGTCGGAACCGTAGACGTTCTTGATGCGGTACTTGGCAGGATCGTAGTTGTTGACCAGCAGATTCGAGTGCCATACCTTGTCGGATGTCACGCTTGCGTTGAGGCGGCTCTGATAGAACTCGACCTTGCCGAGGCGGGTGTACTGGTCGTCGTCGTTGGTGATGGGCGACAGGTCGCACACGTCATAGTACATCTTCCACCAGCCGTCGTCACCGTCGGTGAAGGTAAGGATGCCCTTCGAAGGAGTCTCCATCCAGACGTACCAGTAGACCGAAGTGCCGCCCTCGGTGGTGAGGTCCATCGGATATTCGCCGGTGCCGGGGTATGCGTCGATGCCGCAGTACCTCGGGTTCGGGTCGATCCAGAAGGTCACGTACTCGCCGTCATATTCGATGGTGCTCGGTACCTTGATGTAGTCGCCGCCGTCATAAGGACATGACGTGGTCTCGTTGAGGAAGTTAAGCGTGCCGTCGAAGTCGAGGGTGAATTCGAGGTCGAGGCCGGAGTTGATCGCATTCCTTACGCGATACTTCTTCTTGTCATACTTCGATACCTGGAGGACGGAGTATTCCTCGGCATGGAGCGTCACTGAGGAGTTCATGCGGGACTGGTAGAAGACCACGGTGGCGTAATCCTCATACTCGGAGAATCCGCCCGGAGAGGTGATCACGCAGTTGAAGTTGCTATAGCCCGAAGGCGAGACCATCTTCTTGTCGAAGGAGACGTTGCACTCGTAGGATTCACCGGCCTCGATGGCATCCATGTCATAGAGGACCTTGACCTCCTTGCTGTATTCGCCTGCCGCGAAGGAGACTGAAGTCGCGGAGAGCGAGAACACGCTGCTGCCCGTGATGTCAAGGTTGACCGTCAGAGGGTTGTCGAGGACGCCCCTGGTCAAGGTAAGGGTGATGTCCGGCTCGTCGGTCGTCATATAGTTGGAGCTCGAACGGTCAAAAGTCACGCATTCGTTGGTCGGCGTGTAGAGATAGACGTCCTGCTTGCATGAGCAGAGCGAAGCCACGGCAACCAGCAGAATGGTAAAATATCTGAATATGTTTTTCATATACTTTCTTGTTTGGGATTGAACAATTTTCTGCTAATAACCAGGATTCTGCTGCGTCCTGATCTGAGGATTGGAGTCGATCTCAGCCTGGGGGATCGGCCAGAGCCAGAACGGATCCGAAGCCGTACGGCTGAGAAGTTCGGTGTTGGTGCTGCCGGCACTGACGACAAGTTCCTTGTTCTGTGCCTCGGAGCGTGCGAAACCTTCGTTCCAGCGCTTGAGGTCGGTGTACCTGAAGCCTTCGCCGTAGAATTCCTTCGCCCTCTCGGCCTTGATCTCGGCCATGAGTTCGTCACCGGAGTAAGCGTGGTTGACATAGCCGGGGATGCGGCTCTTGCGCAGCGCGTTGAGGTAGTCGTTTGCCTTGGTGCCGTTGTTGAGCCTTGCATTGGCCTCCGCTGCGATGAGGTACTGCTCTGCCGTGCGGAAGAGCTTCACCTTGTGCAGGCAGTCGGTCGCGGTAGCCGACTTCATGATGTCCGGGTTGCCGGGGAACTTGTAGCAGATGTAGATGTCGCCGGAGTAGTTGCCGAGGCTTGCCTTGACATACTTGAACCAGGTGCTGAAGCGATAGTCACCCTTTGCATAAGCCTCGGTGATCCACTTCTCGGGGATGTAGTTCGGAGCGTAGATGCCGCCGGTGTACTTGATGTATCCCCAGTCGTTGGACGAAGGAGTGGACTGGACGTCCGCCCACATCTGGACGATGCACTCCTTGCCGCTGTCACGGCGCCACATCTGGACGAAGTCGTCCTCGTTGTCGATGAGAGGATACGTGCCGCTTGAGATGATGGCCTCCGCGCACTGTGCAGCGGTGCCGTAGTCACCCTTGGTGAGGGCGATGCGAGCCTTGAGGGCCTTGACCGCGTCTGCGGTGAAGTAGATGGCGCCTTCGGAGCCCTTCACGCCGGCAAGCAGGGACTCAGCCTTGGAGAGGTTGGACTCGATGTATGCGTAGGTGTCGGCCATCGAGGAGCGGCCGGGATAGGACGACTGGACGCTCGGGGTCGTGAACGGGCTGTCGCTGAGCATCACGCCCATTGCCGTCGAAGCTGTCGAAGCGTCGTAGTTGCCGCAGTAGAGCTGCGTCAGCTTGAACATTGCGAAGGCCTTGCTGAAGGCACATTCGCCGAGGATCACGTTGTACTGTTCCTTCTCGGCATTGGTGGCATTCTTTGCAAGTTCGGGAATGCCATCCTCGAGGAAGTTGGCGAGCATGACCAGGTAGTAGCAGTTGGACCAGAGGCTTTCGATGTTGCCGAAGGTGGAGCGCATCTCCCACTTGTAGTACTCACCGTTGCTGTTGCCGTAAGTGATGGAACCGTGGAACGAGTCGGTCATGAGTTCCTGGATGTACACCGGAGCTCCGGAAGCGATGCTGGAGCGGATGGTGATGTAGAGGTCGCGCCTGAGCTTCTGCGCATCGTCCATCGAGGAGAGCGCGTCAGCCGTTGAAATTGAGCTTGTAGGAGTGAGATTCAGGTCACAGGAGCATACAAGCAGCATCAATGTGCATATGGTGAAAAATATCTTTCTCATAATACTTGTCCTTTTAATGTTAGAAGCTCAGTTCGACTCCGAATACATACTGCTTGGTGTTTGGATATTCGCCGGAAGCCGTGATCTTGTCGACCTCGGGGTCCCATCCGTCATAAGTCGTGAATGTGAGAAGGTTTCGTCCCGAGACATAGACCTTCGCGCCGCCGATGAAGCCGGTCTTGCGCATGAGAGATGTCGGGAAGGTGTAGGATATCTGGAGGTTCTTCAGGCGGACGAACGAAGCGTTGTCGATCCAGCGGCTGTCGTGCTTGATGTTCTCGCCAGCCTTCGGGATGTCGGTTATCTGACCCGGGGTAGTCCAGATGTTGAGCATTCTTACGGTCATGTTGGACTCGTCAGAGAAGTTCGCGTTCTCGATGAAGTAGCGGCCGTAGTTCTCCATGTACTTGCCGAAGACGCCGGCGAAGGATGCGTTGAGCGCAAGGCCCTTCCATGAGACGTCGAGGCCTGCACCGCCAGAGAACGGAGCGAACCTGTTCTTGCCGAGGAACACTGCGTTGCTCTCGGAGTAGGTGTCGGTGATGTTGCCGTCCTTGTCATACCAGAGCGACTTGCCGGTGGCAGGGTCGACGCCTGCATACTTGACGAGGAAGAACTCGCCGTATGCGTGACCGACCTGATACTTCAGGCCGCTGTCGCCGTCGACGAACTCGTCGCGTCCGTCATAGAGCTCGGTGATCTCGTTCTTGTTGTAGTTCATGTTGAAGTTGGCTCCTACATACCAGTCCTGGTTCTTGAGGATGTCGAACTTGAGTTCCACGTCGACACCGCGGTTGCGCATCGTTCCGACGTTGCCCCAGCCGCCCGAGAATCCGGAGATGTAAGAATAAGGTATGTACATGAGCATGTCCTTCGTGTTCTTGTTGTAGAACTCGAAGTTGAAGGTGAACCAGTTCCAGAAGGTACCGTTGATGCCCACGTTGAGGGCCTCGATGGTCTCCCAGGTCAGGTCAGGATTGGAAAGCGAGGAGATGTACCATGATGAGGTGCCGTCATACACCCTGCCCGTTGCGGTGAGGCCGTACGAGAGGTAGTTGCTGATGCCGGAGTTGCCCATCGTACCGTAGGATGCCTTGAGCTGGAGGTTGTTGATCCAGCCTGCGTCCTTCACGAAGTCTTCCTTGAAGAGGTTCCACATGGCGCCGACTGAGTAGAACTTGGCGTAGCGGCGGTTGCTTCCGAAGAGCGACGAACCGTCGATGCGGAACGTTCCGTCGAGGAAATACTTGTCCGCGAAGTCATATGAGAGGCGTGAGAAGAACGAGTTCTGTGCGGTCGCCGACTCCGTGTATGAAGGGATGTTGGCGACGGTACCGTGGTTGACGTTCGACATCCTGATGTCGGTCTGGCCGTTGGTCCAGGTCGAGAGATAGGTGTCGTTGGAGATGATCGACTCGTGGCCGAGGAGAAGGTCGAAGTGGTTCTTCTCTGCGATCGCGAACTTGTACTCCGCGGTGTTCGTCGAGGTCAGGCGGTAGTAGCGTTCGAACGACTCTTCGGTGATGGTGGTCAAGCTCTCGTTGTTGGGGAGGATCTTGCCGGTGTAGCGGTAGTCATAGCCTTCGATTGCCTGGACGGCGCGCAGCGTGAGACCCTTGATCGGGGTGATCTCCTGGTAGATGTTGCCGTGGAGGCGCGCATAGTTGTTGGTCGAGGGCTGGACTGCCATCCTGTTGTTGTAGTTCCACATCGAGATGTCGCTGATGTAGTCGAGTTCCTCTCCGTAGCCGAGGAAGTTGCCCTTCTCGTCGGTGAGGATCTCATACGGAGAAGCCCAAGGAAGACCCCAGGCGGCGATGTTGACAGGGTTGTAGTAACCGGACTGCGAAGTCGCATATCCAGCCTTGCGTGCGATCTGATAGGTGAGGTTGAGGTTCATTCCCATCTTCAGCCAGTCGGTGATCTTGACGTTGATGTTGGAACGTCCGGTGTATCTCTTCATCTCGGAGTTCGGCTCGATGCCTTCGCGGTCGAAGGCGCCAATGGAGATGAAGTAGTCGCTGCGCTCGCTGCGTCCGGAGATGCTTGCGTCAGCCTTCCAGGTGGGAGCGTTCTGGTTGATGATCCACTCCATCCAGTCGGTGCTGATGTTGTTGTCGAGACGGAATTTCTTGAGCTCCTGGAACTGTGAGTTCTCCTTGAGGCTCGGGTCGACCATCTCGCGGAAGGTAAACCACTGCTCGGAGTTCATCAGCTGCACCGGGAACTGCGCGAGGTTGGAGATGCCGTATGAACCGCTGACGGTCACCACCGGCTTCTCGCCCGTACCCTTGCGGGTGGTGATGTAGACGACGCCGTTTGCCGCGCGCGAACCGTAGATGGCTGTCGAGGATGCGTCCTTCATCACGTTGACCGACTCGATGTCGTTCGGGTTGAGAGCAGTGAAGATGCTCACGTTCACCGGCGAACCGTCGAGGATGAACAGAGGGGTGTTGGAAGCGTTGATGGAGTTGACACCGCGGAGGCGCATTGAAACGTCAGCGCTCGGCTCTCCTGAGCTTGTGAATATCTGAAGACCGGCAACCTTGCCCTGAAGTGCGTCACCGGCACTTGCGGCAGGGATGTTGGTGAATGCTTCCTTCTTGACGAGAGTCGAGGCTCCGACAACGGAGGAAATCTTCTTGGCCGTACCGTAGCCGACCACGACCGTCTCTTCGAGCATCTCCGTGTCCGTCGCCATGATGATGTCGATGACACGACGCTCGTCGACCGTAGCCCTCTGCGATTCGAGACCGATGCACGAGAACTCAAGGACATCGCCCTTCGAAGCCTTGATGGAATAGTTGCCGTCCGCATCCGTAACGGTGAAGACGTTCTTGGTGATGTTGTGTACCGTCACGCCGACCTGGGGATCCTTCCTGGTATCGGTGACCACACCGGTGACCACAGATCCCTTCTGGTCCTGCTGCTGATACACTTCCGATTCAGACCATGCCCCCGACTTCACGTTGTCGGCCGCGGCCAGGCTTCCCGTCAGAGGGAAGAAGGCGAAGCCCAACGCCAGCATGAGGCATCTTGAAAACGTTCTGCTTTTCATTGGTTCTTGATTGTTGGTTGTTTATGATTGATTGGTTCTGATTTTCGGAAGGTCAGACAAGGATCACGCGCACCCCGTTGTCCTCGAGGGACTTGCGCTGTTCAGGCGTGATGCCGTCGTCCGTAATGAAGTAATCCACCTCCGACACCTGGCAGATGTGGCCGAAGTTGGCGAAGCCGATCTTCGAGGAATCCGCGAGGACTATCACCGTCGCGCACTGCTCCATCATCTTGTGGGTCATCGCGGCCTCCTCATAGGTGGCACAGGTGAAGCCGATCTCGGGATCGACGCCGTCCACACCGAAGAAGAGCTTCGAGCAATGGAGGTTCTGCAGCTGCGAGAGGGTGTCGCCTCCGATGACGCACATGGAGTTGCCGTAGAGGATGCCGCCGAGCTGCATGACGGTGACATTCTGCAGGTCGCCGAGCTGCGACGAGACGTTGACGGCGGGCGTCACCACGCTCAGACGGCCGATCGGACGGATGTTCTCCGAAAAGACGGCCATCGTCGAGCCGGCGGAGATCATGATCGAGTCGTTCTCTGTGATGAACTCTGCCGCCCTGCGGGCGATGCGCTGCTTCTCCTCCAGGTGGATGAGACGTTTTGCGTTGAGGTTGATGTCGAGCACAGGTGCGCTCGATGTGATGGCACTACCGTAGGCACGGTAGAGCACTCCCTGGTTTTCCAGGAAGGTGAGATCCTTGCGGATCGTGGTCTGCGTGACTCCGAAGAATTCGGACAGCTCGGCCACCTTGACAAAACCCTGTTCCTTGATCTTGTCGATGATGTACTTTCTTCTTTCCGCTATGCTTGACATGGCAATATTGATTTGGTTTGACGAACAGCCACCGCCGAACGGATGAGCACGGCTGACTGCAACCACAAATTTAGGACATTAATGTCAATGATGCAAGAGAAAAGCAACGCTGAACGAAACTATTTTTTCGGCAAAACGAAACAAAACGAAATATTTATCAAGATGCCCCGAAAGGCGAAACACCCAGTAAATTTGATATCAACACACTGATTAGCACCAAATTAATGATACAAGAGCAAGCATTTGCCGAAGCGGAATGTGGACAAAGCCCTCCTTCGTTTCGGTTTTCATTCCTTACACAATCACATATATTTGCTATATTTGCAAGCACGGCTCAAGACACTGCCGGATAATACCATGAAGAAAAGATTCCTGGCCATATTGGCAATCGCCACGGCGCTACCCCTCGCCGGATGCGGCGACAAGTTCGAAAACACGATAATCCCGGAGCCCGTGGAGGTCACCCCGACCAAGGGCTGGATAAAATCCGACGCGGAACCGACCGTGACGGTCGAGGAAGGCTTCGCCTACGGTGACGAGGGCTACATCCTCGACATCAAGCCTGAAGGGATAAGCATCACGGCAGGCACCGAAGCGGGAGTCTTCTACGCGATGCAGTCGCTCGCGCAGCTCAGGGCCGAAGGCAGGCGCATCCATGCGCAGAGGATCGTCGACTACCCGAGGTTCGAATACAGGGGCGTGATGCTCGACGTTTCGCGCCACTTCCGCGACAAGGAATTCATCAAGAAGCAGCTCCTGATGTTCGCAAGCCTCAAGTTCAACCGCTTCCACATACACCTTGTGGACGGCGCGGGATGGAGGTTCCCGACCGACAGTCACCCCGAGCTCAACCGCATTGCCTCATGGCGTCCCCAGGAATATTATTACGACTGGGTGGTGGAGCACAAATACTGCACTGAAGATACTCCCGGAGCCTACGGCGGCTGGTACACCAAGGACGACCTGAGGGAAATCGTGGCATTCGCAGACTCCCTGCACATCACCGTGGTACCGGAAATCGAGATGTTCGGCCACTCCACGGAAGTCACCGGCGTCCTTCCGCAGCTTGCCTGCGGCAAGGCCGAGGCAAGACAGGACGAGAATGGCCAATGGTTCCCCGGACAGGCGGTCTACTGCATCGGAAAGGAGGAGACATTCGAGTTTCTCGAGGAGATACTCGACGAGGTGATGGATATCTTCCCCTCGGAATACATACACATCGGCGGCGACGAGGCCAACAAGAAATATTGGAAGAGCTGTCCCGACTGCCAGAAGCGAATCAGGGAGAACCATCTCGACGGAGTGGACGGCCTGCAGAGCTACGGCATAGGCAGGATCGAGAAGTTCGTCAACAGCCGCGGGCGCCAGATCATCGGCTGGGACGAGATACTCGAAGGCGGACTTGCCCCGAACGCGGCGGTGATGTCATGGCGCGGCGAGGAAGGAGGACGCGCGGCGGCTGCCGCAGGCCACAAGGTGGTCATGACTCCAGGCCCGTACTGCTATCTCGACAAGTGCCAGGGCAATCCCGAGACAGAGCCTGCCGGGTTCGGCGGATTCCTCTCGATTTCCAAGGTTTACTCATATGATCCCGCACCGGAGACGATGGAAGGACGCGAGTTCGTGATGGGCGTTCAGGGCAACCTCTGGACCGAACTGGTCAAGACGCCCGAGCATGCGGAGCACATGTACTACCCGCGCGTCTTCGCCCTTGCCGAAGTGGCATGGACCCCGCAGGAGGAGCGCGACTACGCGGACTTCGCCCCACGCGCCATAAAGATGTGCAAGCGCGCATCGGAGATGGGATACAACGTATATGACATGTCCCTCGGCGAGGAGTTCCGCGAAGGCTCCGACAAGCCGGAGAGCCACCTCGCGCAGTGGTGCGCCGTGCAGTACGGGACACCATGCCACGAGCGCTACCGCGCCGCGGGCGACTCCACGCTGGTCGACGGACTTGCCGGCGGCTGGAGCTACGGCGACCAGTGGCAGGGATGGCTCAACGAGGACTGCGTCGTGACGCTCGACCTTGGCGAGGTGAAGAGCTTCGGCACCATTTCCGCCTCATTCGGAAGGTGGAGCACGGCTGAGATATACCTTCCTGAATATGTGAGATACGAGATATCCAGCGACGGCGAGTCGTTCGAGGAGCTCTCGACGATCCAGACCGAAGAGGCCGACAAGGACAGGAGCGACCGCAAGCCCGCCTACAGGGACTACCGCTGGAGCGGCAAGGCCGAGGCAAGATACATAAGGATGACAGGCAAGATCAGTGAAGACGGCGCCGGATGGCTCTTCACCGATGAGATTTTCGTCAAATGAGAAACATTGCAATGATGCGCAGGCTCGCCCGCATGGCGGCTATCGCGGCTCTCGCGGCCGCATTCCTTCCCCTCCTCTCCTCGTGCGACCCGGACGAGGAGAAGCCGAAGTTCCTCTCGAAGGAGGAGATAGAGGAAATCCACGAGAGGCAGAAGAACAACATCGACCTGGACAAGTATGTCGAATTCCGTCCGGGGGACTGCCCCGTCGTGTTCACCGTCCCCCACGGAGGGACACTCATCGAGAACTCCCTCACCCTGAGGAGCACAAGCAACTGCCCCGACCCGGACTTCGCCACCGACCTGGACTACAACACCAGGGAGCTGGCGGATGACATTGACGGCGAGTTCTTCAGGCAGACCGGCCACCACCCCTACATGGTCATAGCCATCATCAAGCGCAACCACGTCGACTTCAACCGCAAGAAGGCATATGCCGTCCCGTCCGGCGACGAGAAGCTCGCGAAGGTCTACGACCGCTACCACACGCTCATCTCCAACGTCCTGGACACGATCACCCGCACCTATGGCCACGGGCTGCTGCTCGACGTGCACGGCCAGAGCCATTCCGAGCAGATAGACATCGGCTATCTCCTCCCCGTCTCCACCCTCAACCTCAACGACAACACGCTGAACGGCGGAACCTACGCCGCGAATTCGAGCATAAACCATCTCTACCAGATGAACAAGAGCAGGTACAGCTACGCGCAGATCCTGCGCGGCGACAAGTCGCTCGGCGCCAGGCTGTATGCCAACGGGCTCGAATGCGTGCCGCGCCCGGGCAACGACACGCCAGGCTCAACGCCCTATTTCAACGGCGGATACACCACTCTCGCCTATGGCTCCCGCAACGGCGGCGTGATAGACGCCATCCAGCTCGAGTTCCGCTACTCCTACAGGGACCTCGCCACCGAAAGGAAGAAGGCCGCCACGGCGACGGTAAAGTCAATAAACGAATTCACGTCAGCCCTCTGGTGACGACAAAGCAACCAATAACCACAAGAAATGAAATCCAGAACACTCCTGATTGTCACGCTCGCGGCGCTTGCTGCCGCATCGTGCGCCGAAAAGCAACCGAAGATCCTCACCGACGTCCCCGAACAGGGTTACTTCAAGGACATCTTCATCGACAGCGGCATACAGATAGCCGAGCATGAGTATACGCCGGCGGTACGGAATCTCGGACTGAGCCACGAGACGCTGAGGCTGGGCGACGAGACGCCCGATAACCTGGCGATCCAGGAGATGATATTCTGCGGCAGCGAGGAGGACCTCAACGGCAGGCTCCTCTATCCCGACGGGGCGCCGAGGTTCAAGTGCATCTACGTCTACGGCGGGCTCGCCACATATCACGGCAACAGCCTCGGCGAGACGGGACGCGACCGTTTCCGCGCGTTCTACGACAACGGCGGCAGCTACGTGGGCTCCTGCGCGGGAGCATACCTCTGCTGCAAGGGATTCGACGTCACACACCTGCCGAAGGGCTACCTCGGCATCTGGCCCGACACATGCGACGAGGCCGCAATCGAGGACATCTTCCCGACATACGAACTGCCCGAGGACTCCCCTCTCCTTCGCTACGACGACTTCGGTGGCGACAGGATGGTCGACAGCGTCGAGCACTGCAACGGTCCCTTCTTCTCACGCTGGGAGGCGGTGCCGGGCACGGAAGTGCTGGCATGCAACCGGCTCGAGGGCAGCGTACTCGACGGCAACCCGTCGCTCATAGCATTCAAGCGCAGCGAGGAAAGCGGCAGGCTCATCCTCAGCGGAGGACACCCCGAGCTTCCCGAAGGTGGCGAGCAGCTCGACCTGATGTCGGCAATCCTCTCCTATGCGATCGACGGCAGGGGAAGCGCAAGGCTGAAGGCCATGCTCGACAACGGGGAGACCAGGGAAATGACAAGTTCGACGGCCGACGGAGACCCCGGCCACGCGATGATCGGCGATTTGCAATACCACCATTTCGCATTCTTCCTGCCCAAGAAGGCACGCAACGTGAGGGTTCGCCTCGAATCGCTCTCGGGCCACAACCTCAGCCTGCGCATGTCGGAAGGCGCCTTCGCCTTCAGGAATGAGGCAGCATGCTCCGTAGAAAACGAAGAGCCCGTCAAAGAACTTGTCTTTGACAGGCTTCCTGCAGGAACATGGTACATCGGCATCCAGTGCGAAGAGACCGTGAAGGTGACCGACGAGAGATGCTACGACATCTATGAAGGAGCCGAAGTGCTCAACGGAGTTCCATACACCGTCTCGGTGACCTGGGACGCCAGGTAGTTCCCTACATTCCCATGCCGCCATCCACCTGGATGACCTCGCCGCTCACATAGGACGAGAGGTCGGATGCCAGGAAGCAGCACACCTTGGCCACCTCTTCCGGGGTGCCGCCGCGGCGCATCGGTATCTGGCTCTCCCAAGCCTTGAGCTTGTCGGGAGCGAGCTGCCTGGTCATGTCGGTGAGGATGAATCCCGGGGCGACTGCGTTTGCGCGGATGCCGCGCGAGCCGAGTTCCTTGGCGGTGGATTTCGCAAGGCCGATCATTCCCGCCTTTGACGAAGAGTAGTTGCACTGTCCCGCGTTGCCGTGGATGCCGACCACCGAGGCGATGTTGATGATCGAGCCGCCCCTCTGCGACATCATCACGGGCGCGACCGCGTGGATGAAGTTGAACGCGCTCTTGAGGTTCACGTTCAGGACGGCATCCCACTGCTGCTCGGTCATCCTGAGAAGGAGTCCGTCCTTCGTGATGCCGGCGTTGTTGACAAGGATGTCGATGCTGCCCATCTCCTCCTTCACCTGTGCCACGACTTCGTGGGTCTGGGTGAAGTCGGCCGCGTTGGATGCGATTGCCAGCACCTTGACGCCATACGCCTCGAGCTCCGCCTTGGTCTGGAGCGCGGTCTCGTCGATGGCGAGGTCCGTGAATGCTATGTTCGCACCCTCGGATGCGAAATTGAGTGCTATGCAGCGTCCGATGCCTCGTGCAGCTCCGGTGATGAGGGCTGTCTTGCCGTTCAAAAGTCCCATAAGATAAGTATCAAGTTTAAATCAGTTCTGCCAACAGGTCATATTCGTTGGCACCAGTAATCTTTACGTTTGCGAAGCTGCCGATCAGGCGATGGGGAACGAACATCCCCAGGGAGCGGCCGTCGCCTATCAGAATCTCCCCGTCGACCTCAGGCGACTCCATCTGCGAGCGCGCCACGAGCACGCCGTCGGTATAGGAATCGATGAGCACGCGCTCCGTGGAGCCGATGCGGGAAGTGTTGTATGACTCGGATATGGCGGACTGCAGCTCCATCAGGCGGTCATAGCGTTCCTGCTTGACCTCCTGCGGGATGTCGTCGCCGTAGTTGAGCGCGCCGTAGGTTCCCTCCTCTTCCGAGTACATGAAGGCTCCCAGGCGCTCGAAGCGGCACTCGCGCACGAAGTCGAGCAAATCCTCGAACTCCGCCTCGCCTTCGCCGGGGTGGCCGACTATCAGAGTGGTGCGGAGCACCACCCCCGGCACCTTGCTGCGCATCCTCGCCACCAGCTCGCGCGTCGCGCGGCCGTCGATGCCGCGGCGCATCATCGAGAGCACCTTGTCGGCGGAGTGCTGCAGCGGGATGTCGATGTAGCTGCACACCTTCGGGTTCGAAGCCATCAGGTCGAGCACGTCGTCCGGGAAGGATGTCGGATAGGAATAATGAATCCTTATCCACTCGATGCCATCGATCCGGGCGAGTCGTTCCAGGAGCTTGGCAAGGGTGCGCTTGCCATAGAGGTCGATGCCGTAATAGGTGGTGTCCTGTGCGATCACGATGAGCTCCCTCACCCCCATCGCCGCGAGGTTCTCCGCCTCGGCGACGAGCTTCTCCATCGGGACGGAGCGGTGCGGGCCGCGGATGAGCGGGATGGCGCAGTAGGAGCACGACCTGTCGCAACCTTCGGATATCTTGAGGTATGCGTAATGCTTGGGTGTCGTGAGCACCCGCTCTGTATCGCCGTCCAGGTCCAGCACGCCCATGAATTCATCCACTTCCGGAAGCTCGGCCGGCAGTTCGTCGCGATAGCGCTGCGCAAGGCAGCCGAAGACCTTGATGTGCTTGATGTAGCCGGCCTTCTTTGCCTCGACGGCCTGGAGGATGGTCTCTATCGACTCCTCCTTCGCATCCTGGATGAATCCGCAGGTGTTGATGTAGACGGTGTCCACGCCGGCCTCGGCGAGGTCGGCATCCTCCGGAACGATCCGGCACCCCTGCAGCTGCAGGCGGCGGAGCAGATGTTCCGAATCGACCCTGTTCTTGGAACAGCCTAGCGATATGAGCTGTACCCTGCGCATCAGTTCTCGGCAGCGGGCTCTTCCTCCGTCGTCTCCTCCTCGTCGTCAACGAATTCGAGGGAAGCGTACTGCTGGAGGCAGTTGTACCATTCGAGAACCTTCTTCATGTGCGAAGTGTAGAAGCGGTCCTCGTCATACTGGGGAACGACCTCGTCGAAGAAGGCGCGGATGGCCTTGACATCGGACTTCGAGGACATTGCGGGACCGTTCTGGAGCTTTGCAGCCATCGCCTCCAGGACCTGGCGGAGAGACATCTCCTCGGCCGTGGTGTAGATGGAGATGTCCGAGAGCGAAGAGACCCTCGAGCTGGCTCCGAAAGATTTGCGCACCTTCGTCTCGAGAGACTCGGCGATGAGGCCGTTGCGTGCCTGTGCGACATAATTGAACAATCCGTGTTCCCCTGATATGGTCAGGATTTTCTTGAGATCCGTCTTTTCCATGATAGATTTTTACAAATTTCTTTCTTTCTTGATTTTTTCGTATGCGGCCTGTATCGTCTTGAACTTCTCCTCGGCCGCTTTCTGGACATCCGGTCCGAGGGATGCAACCTTGTCCGGATGATTCTTCATCGCAAGTTTCTTGTAGGCTTTCTTGACCTCCTCGTCGGTTGCCGTGGGCTCGATCTCGAGCACCTTGTAGGCCGAGTCAAGGTCGTCCTTGAACATCGACAGCACGGAGTCGGTATCGGCATCGGTCAGTCCGATGGCGGAGGCAATGTTGCGAAGCACCGTGAGCTCCGCGTCGCAGACGTTTCCGTCGCACTCCGCAAGGGCCACCAGGTAATGGAAGAGCTGCAGCCTCTGGGAGTAGTTCATATAGAGCCTTACCTGTCCGCCGACCTCATAGACGTTGACATCCTTTTCCTTGAGTTCCTTCAGGATGTTCATGGCCTCTGACACGGAGCCCTCGCCGAAATTGCGGCGTATGAACTCCTTCACGTAGTCGAGTTCCGACTTGAGGTATCTGCCGTCAGCCTTGATGACGGCCGTCGAGAGCACGAGCAGGCTCACCAGGAAGCTGTTGCGCTGGCCCGTCTGCCGGGAGTACTGGTTGTTCGAGGTGCCGGCGTAGGGCCCGTACGTCCCTGACGAGGAGGAGTTGTCGAATGTCCCCCTCTCGATGCGTATCGTGGTCTTGGCAAGGGCGTCGCCGAGCGAGCCGAGCGCAAAGCCCAGCAGCGCGCCAATCGGCCCGAGCGTCACCCACCCGAGCAATCCTCCGATCCATTTACCTGCTCCCATTTTCCAAAATATCCATTATTCTCACGACCTCGGGCAACAGTGGCCTGACGCCGTCGTTCACAATCACAAAATCAGCCGCGGCCAGCCGCTTCTCGTCGCTCCACTGGCTCCCCATCCTTGACATCACCTGTTCGCGGGACATCGAGTCGCGCTCCATAACCCGTGCCACGCGCACCTCTTCGGGGGCGGTGACCACAAGCGAAAGGTCGAACATCGACGCCAGGGCGGGCTTCTCGAGCAGTATTGCCGACTCGAGGACAACAAGCGGCGAAGCCTGGCTTTCGCGCCATCTGCCAAAATGGCGCATCACGGCAGGATGCACCAGAGCCTCGACGCCCGCCAAAAGCTCCCTGTCGGCGAATATCTTCGCTGCAAGCGCCCTGCGGTCAAGGCGGCCGTCCGCTCCGACGACGGAATCGCCGGCGAGGCGCCTTACGCCGTCAAGCAGTTCCGGGTCCTCGTCATAGAGCCTCTTCGCGGCGAGATCGCAGTCATATGAAGGTATGTCCAATGCGTTGAACAGACCGATGACAAAGGACTTGCCGCTGCCTATGCCGCCCGTGCAGAGAAGAACCGTATCCTTCATCACTCCTGTATCAGGCACTCCACCACGCGGGGGTCGAATTCGTATCTGTAGACCACTTCGTCGGTTTCGAGATGAGGGATCACCTTGGTGCCGCGCGAGGAGACGAGGTCCTCATAGTCCACGAAGAGCTTCATGCCGGTCGCCAGCTCTTCCCTGCTGCGGAAAGGCACCCTGCAGATGACCTTCACGCGCGGCGGGAGGATGATGAGCGACATGCCGTGCGGCACATTCCTGGCCGCGACGGGAACCATCTCGCTTATCTCGACATAGCGGTCCACCGGAAGGGTGAAATTGATGCGGTCGGTGCCGAGCCTGACGCCCTTGACGGGCTCCAGATAGGCAAGACCCTCCACCGTACGGTCGACGTCGGAGAGATATACCACGCGGGTCTTGATGCTGGTGATGTGCTCAAGGTCGGAACGCGGGCCGTATACGGAGACCGAGTCCGGCCACAGCGAGATGTCGCCGGTCTGCATGTACTGGTCCTCGAACGAGACCGACAGCTGCGGCTCGACCGGGACGGTCACGAACTCCTGCGGCTCGAAGTGGAACGTGAGCTTGTCGCGCTCAAGGAACTCCACCCTGAAATCCGTGGTGAGCGCATCGTCGAGCTGCTTGATGATGTCGCTGGTCTCCAGTGCGAAGATGTCTTCCTGGCCGGCCACCGGCTCGAGCAGCGACGCGCGGACGTTTATCGTCACCGCTGTGACGTTGTTCGACTTGAGCGTGTTGCGCACCTTGTAGAACCCGGAAGCCTTGCCGCGAACCGGAAGCTCCTCGCGCGCGGTCGACTGCGACGAATAGCCAGGCATGTCCGTCTCGATCGTCAGGAGGAAGAATGCATCAGCATAATCCTCCTTCGACATGTTGTAGACGAGCCATGCAAAACACGCCAAAAAGAGAGACAGGATCAAAACTCTCCAATCTCTCTCAATGACGGATTCCCTATTGTTTTCGCCGCCGCGGGCCATGGGGGATTACTGCTGGGTATCAGAGAAATCCTTGACAAGCGAAGCCTTGTCGACGCGGATGCGGACGTTGTTGTCGACCTCGATCAGGACGCTCTTGTCCTTGATCTCGCTCACCGTGCCGAAGATGCCGCCGACCGTCACGACCTTGTCACCCTTCTTGAGTGAGTTGCGGAACTGGTCGAGCTCCTTCTGCTTCTTCTGTTGCGGGCGGATCATGAAGAGCCACATCACAACGAAGATGAGAACGAGCATGATGATCATGGTCATTCCGCCGCCGGTACCCGGCTGCTGCGGAGCTGCTGATTGCAGGAGAGTCAAAATATTCATAATTTATCTTTTGTTTGTTTATTGTCAGTAGTGGCTACGCCTCCTTGCGTCCCTCGTCCAGGCCGCGGCCGGTCTTGATGATCTCGCCTTCGGAGACCTTCTGCTGGATGATCTTGTCAAGCATGCCGTTGACGAAGACGCGACTGTTGGGGGTGCTGTAGTATTTGGATATCTCGACGTATTCGTTGATGGTCACCTTGACGGGGATCGAGGGGAAGGTCATGGCCTCGGCAAGGCCCATGACGATGAGGATGATGTCGGTGGACACGAGCCTGTCGGACTCGTAGTTGATGACATTCTCGAAGACGAGGTTGCGGTATCCCTCGAAACCGATGATGGACTCCTCGAGCAGCCGTCTGGCGAAATCGCGGTCTTCCTCGTTCTGGAACGGCTCCACCTGAGGAAGGCGGGAGGTGCGCTTGACGAGGTCGATGTTGCGGATGATGACGTTCAGCACGAAGGCGACCTCGTCGCCCCAGCTGACGTACATGTCCTCGAGGATGGCGTAGAGCTGCTGGTTGTCCTCGAACTCGGCCTCGAAGATGTGCTGGAAGACCGAGCAGTCCTCCTCGAACGAATCCTCGCCGGAGGTCATGTACTGCTTGTAGTAGTCCGAAGACTGGATGGATGCGAAGGTCTTCTTGACGAATACGTCATACTCGGCCCAGACAAGGCCCTTCTTCTGACAGAAGCTGCCGAATTTCGGATCGTCGCACACGAGGGCGGCAAATCGGTTGTTTACGAACTTCAAATTCGGATTTGCCTCCTCCTCGCTCGGATGGAACTTGCGCATTCCGGCATCGATCCTCTCGCGGGCGACCTTCACAAGGCTGCCGGTGATGTTGAGGAGGAAACAATAGAGTTCGCGCGTCTTGTCGCAATCCTTCATCAGGTTGCTGACCGCAGCCTGCGGAGATGTGCCGCCTGAAAATTCGAAGGCGAACAGTTCCTTGAAGGCCTTTATTCGGATAAGCCTACGGTTGAGCATATATACTTCTGTCAAATATCAAATATTTTACAAAGATAACCATTGTAACCAAAAATAAATGTATCTTTGTAAAGGAATTTTAAAAAAATCGAGTTCAAGGGGCCTGAAAGGGCCTGTCATTAAAAAAAGCGAGATATGTATTTTGAAGATTATGACAATGCAGGGTCGCAGGAACGTGGAGGCGACGACGTTTTCTCAAAACCGGTGAGAGCCGGCAAGAGGACCTACTTCTTTGATGTGAAAGCCACCAAGGGCAACGATTATTACCTTACCATAACAGAGAGCAAGCGCCGTGTCGAAAGGGACGGCCGTTATGTATATGACAAGCACAAGATCTTCCTCTACAAGGAGGACTTCGAGAAGTTCACCGAAGGCCTTCAGGAAGTCATCGACTACATCAAGGAGCGCTGTCCGGAGCGCGAAGGCCAGGCTTCATCGCCTTTCTCCGACGTCAATTTCGAAGAGCTCTAGAGCATGAAAACAAGAACGGACACCCTTGGGTGTCCGTTCTTGTTTGTCCCAGGCATGGGCGTCATTGGCGCGTGAACGTGAACTCGTGCGTCACCTCATGTGATTCCCTGGTATTCCAGCACGTGACTATCATCGTCTTGCGTCCGTCGAACTGGGCGAAGAAGAACTGATAGGTCAGGACGGAGAGATTTTCGAACTGGATGTATGAGCCGTCGGCCGTCTCGGAATATGACCCGCTGCACGAGGAACCGTTGGCCTTGCCGGTCTTTGACTGAAGATTGGCTGTGACCTTGGACGCCCCTACGAAATTGACGATGCAGTCGTATTCGTCACTCCAGGAGGTGATCCAGGAGGTGTCCGCGACGGAAGGGATCTTCTGGCAGCTTGAGAGCGACATGATGAGAGCAAATGCTACGAGTGAGAATACAATGGCGATCTTTTTCATTTCTTCGATTTTTCTTTTCCACAAAGTTACTAAAAAGTGTCGGCTTTCAAAATAAAACTGCCTACCTTTGAAAATGATTCCACAACAGCATAAGATGAACACAAGAACATTCCGCCTGGCACTCTTCATCTCGGCCGCATGCCTGACGATGTCATGCCAGGACATCAGCGCCAACACGATCAACGACAACATCCCGAGCGACAAGCCCACCGAGACCTCCACGCTCGTCCAGACCTCCATAGCCGGAACCAAGATCAAGGAATCCGCCACCGTGGCGGGAATGATCAAGGATTCGCGCACGGGCAAGGGCATAGCGGGCGTACCGGTGAGCGACGGATACAACTTCGTCACCACCGACGCCAACGGCGTCTACCAGATGAAGGCGGACAAGCGCGCACGCAAGATATACTACACCACCCCGGCTGAATACAAGATCGCCCTCGACGGCAAGAAGCACCAGCCCTGCTTCTATTCCGAAGGCTTGCTCCAGCACGACCGCAAGCTGCGCATCGACTTCAACCTCACGCTCCTCGACGCTCCCGAGAAGGAGTTCACCCTGGTCATGATAGGCGACCCGCAATGCTACAAGACCTCGCAAGTCAAGCGATACACAGGCGAGACGGTCGCCGACATCGTCAGGACTGCCGGCGAATGCCCCAACTGCTACGCCATCACCCTGGGCGACATCACCTTCGACAGCAGCAACATGTGGAAGGAGATGTCCGCGTCGATGTCCAACGTGGAGGCGGCGGGAGGCTACGTCCCCTTCTTCCAGTGCATCGGCAACCACGACCACGACTCCCTCTCGCCGGACACTGCCGACAATGAGGACGACGACCACATGGCCACCTGCAGCTTCGTCGAGACATTCGGCCCCACGGACTACTCGTTCGACCGCGGCGACGTGCACATCATCGTGCTGGACGACATCTGCGTCACCTCGATCAAGGGCTCGTCGCGCCCCAACGGTGCCACATGGTCATACGTGGGCGGCTTTACCGACGACCAGCTCAAATGGCTCAAGCAGGACATCGCGCTCGTGGACGACCCCGCAAGCAAGGCGGTGGTGGTCTGCGCCCACATACCTTTCCGCTCCGGCTCGAACGAGACCGGCTCAAGCGTCAGCAGCTCGCGCCACTACGACGACGTGCTGAGGCTCCTGACGCAGTTCCGCGAGTGCCACATCATGATCGGTCACACGCACTACAACCAGAACTACATCCACACGTCGCGCCTCTGCGCGGGCGGACAGCCGATATACGAGCACATCCACGGCGGTGCATGCGGCGCATGGTGGTCCGCAGACTGCACCACTACCGGGGCCCCGAACGGCTACAACGTCTACAGGTTCGACGGTCCGGGAGTCAAGGACTGGTGGCTCAAGGGTTCCAACAAGCAGAAGGAGTATCAGTTGCGCGTCTTCGACGGCGACAAGGTCTACTCCGGAAGCAAGAACTATGAATACCTCTGGTACAGGACTTCGACCACTTATGCCGAGTGCACCGCGAAGGGATTCGAGGAGGCGCGCGGAGCTCTCGTGGCCGAGGTTTTCGACGACGACAGCAAGAACTGGAGGGTCGAGTTCTGGCAGGGCGGAGTCAAGAAGGGTGATTTCATCCGCGCCGCCGCGGGAGGAATCTCGAACATTCCCCTGGCCGCCTTCTGGTACAACGAGAAGAACATGACCTCGACGAACTACGTCAACACCACCGCGAGCCATTACTGGTATTACAAGCCGGCCGACGGCACCGCCCCCGCCGACCTGAAGGACTGGGAAGTCCGGGCCGTCTTCACCGTCCCGACCAACCCCTCTCAGGTCAACGTCTACAAGTGCACCCGCCTCACGACCGACAACTCCGAATACGATAAATAAGGAGAGCAAAGACTCACAGAGGTCCGCAGGCACCTCACAGAAAAAAACGCCTGCAACGCAGACTCACTGCCACCCGCAGGCTCGCAACGCAGCTCGGCTGCGCAGGGGTCCGGGGGCAG